>Ga0307515_10000048_pt1 | contig 288111 bp, 242 predicted proteins | sample 17_EM_MG_FD_194513 | JGI IMG/M metagenome (GOLD analysis project Ga0307515, IMG submission 194513) | Populus trichocarpa ectomycorrhiza microbial communities from riparian zone in the Pacific Northwest, United States - 17_EM | ecosystem: Host-associated > Plants > Roots > Unclassified...
CGATCACCGGCCTGACCTTCATCCGCGACAGCGACATCCGCAGCGACTACTTCACCAAGAACGCCAACAAGTACGGCGGCCTGATCGAGTTCTACCGCAGCCCGGCCCGGGTCGCGTGGACACCGACTGGCACCAACGTGCCCGACTACCCGAAGCTCGCGCAGCTCTGGTGGAAGAATGTGGCCGTGGCCGTCACGGGTGAGAAGACGCCGCAGGCCGCGATGGACAACCTGGCCGAAGAGATGGACCAGGTGATGGCCCGCCTCGAACGCGCCGGCATGGCCCGTTGCGCACCGAAGCTCAACCCCAAGACGGACCCCAACAAGTGGCTGACCGACAAGGGTGCCCCATGGAAGAAGCTGGCGAACGAAAAGCCGAAGGGTGAAACCATTGCCTACGACACGCTGCTGAATGCGTGGAAGGCCGGCAAGGTCCGCTGACTGATGGTGTCGGCCCAAGACCACCCCTCACGGGGTGGCCGCGGCCCGGCCCTCATGACTTGAGATCTCCTGACCAGAAGTGAGCGATTGACTGCCCGAGGGCAGCAGCCGCTCTTCATGCCCTCGGTGTGCAAATGCCGAGGGCATTTTTGTGTGCGGGCGAGGCCTTGCAAGCCTTAAGCACGGTGGAAAACACCGCCGACATGGACTGCGCCGCGCACGACCGCAGTTGCAAGCCAAACGGCGCGGGACTTGCTTAGTCTTCGGTGCAGGGTTCCAATGGCGTCGCCAGTCGATGCCGACTGCGCAACCAGCCAACGAGGACGCACCCGATGAAGAAGAAACTTCCCCCGGCCCTCTGGATCCTGATCGCCATGGTGGTCGGCATCATCCTCGGCTACATGGTGTTCACGAGCTTTCCCGACAAGAAGGCCGCCGCGCAGATCGCCGGCTACGTGTCCATCATGTCCGACGTGTTCCTGCGCCTCATCAAGATGCTGATCGGCCCGCTGGTGTTCTCGACGCTCGTGGTCGGCATCGCGCACATGGGCGACGCAGCCTCGGTGGGCCGCGTGTTCGGCAAGGCGCTGGGCTGGTTCGTCACCGCCTCGCTGGTGTCGCTGATCCTCGGGCTGATCATGGCCAATCTGCTGGAGCCGGGCAAGAACCTCGGCCTGCCGCTGCCCGACATCGGCGCCTCGGCCAACCTCGCCACGAGCAAATTCACGCTGAAAGACTTCGTGAGCCACCTGGTGCCCAAGTCGTTTGCCGAGGCCATGGCCAACAACGAGATCCTGCAGATCGTGGTGTTCTCGATGTTTTTTGGCGTGGCGCTCTCGGCGCTCGGCGACAAGGCGAAAACGCTGGTCGCCGCAATCGACGAGTTGTCGCATGCCATGCTCAAGATCACCGGCTACGTGATGAAGCTGGCGCCGCTCGCGGTGATGGCCGCGATGGCGTCCACCGTCGCCGTCAACGGCCTCGAGATCCTGCTGAAGTTCGCGGTGTTCATGGGCGACTTCTACATCGGGCTGTTCCTGTTGTGGGCGGTGCTGGTCGGCGCGGGCTTCCTCTTCCTCGGCCCACGTGTGTTCAAGCTGCTGGTGTTGATCAAGGAAGCCTTCCTGCTGTCGTTCGCAACGGCCAGCTCCGAAGCGGCCTACCCGAAGATCCTCGACGCGCTCGACCGCTTCGGCGTCAAGCGCAAGATCTCGAGCTTCGTGATGCCGATGGGTTATTCGTTCAACCTCGACGGCTCGATGATGTACTGCACCTTCGCGGTCTTGTTCATCGCGCAGGCCTACGGCATCGCACTGCCGATTGGCACGCAGATCACGATGCTGCTGATCCTGATGATGACGTCCAAGGGCATGGCCGGTGTGCCGCGCGCATCGCTGGTGGTGATTGCCGCCACGCTGAACCAGTTCAACATTCCCGAAGCCGGGTTGCTGCTGATCCTGGGGGTCGACACCTTCCTCGACATGGGGCGCTCGGCCACCAATGCGGTCGGCAATTCGATCGCCACCGCCGTCGTCGCCAAGTGGGAGGGCGAGCTGCTGCCCGAAGCCGAGGCCGAAGCGAATGCGCGCACGCTGGACACCGCGCCCGAGCCGCAACTCGGCCACGCTTGAGGGCGCAGCCATGAACGCGCGGCGTTTGAATCCGAGGCTGTGGCGATCGCTGCTCGCCGGCTGCCTGCTGTTGATGAGCGCGACGTGGGCCGCGGCGCAGAGCGAAGAGACCGCGATGCAACTCACCGGCACGCTGGCCAAGGTGCGCGAGAGCGGCACCATCGTGCTCGGGCACCGCGAGTCGTCGATTCCGTTCTCCTACCTCTCGACGCGCGGCGAACCCATCGGCTACTCGGTCGACCTGTGCAAGCTGCTGGTCGACGCCATCAGCGAAGAAGTCGGCCGCACGATCGCGATCAAGTGGCAGCAGGTGACCTCCGAGTCACGGCTGCAGGCCGTGGCCTCGGGCCAGGTCGACATGGAATGCGGCTCGACCACCAGCAACCTCGAGCGGCAAAAGCTCGTGAGCTTCTCGCCCACCTTTTTCGTGTCGGGCACCAAGCTGTTGGTGAAGAAGAACTCGTCGATCAAGTCGTTTCGCGACCTGGCGGGCAAGAAGGTTGCCGTCACGGCCGGCACGACCAACGAGAAGACGATGAAAGACCTGGCCGCCAAGTTCAAGGTCGACATGGCGATCACGGTGGCTGCCGACCACGCGGCGTCGTTCGCCTTGCTCACCAGCGGGCAGGTGGACGCGTTCGCGACCGACGACGTGCTGCTCTACGGCCTGGTCGCGCAGAACAAGCTGCAGGGCGAGTACGTCGTCACCGGCGACTTCCTGTCGTACGACCCGTATGGCGTGATGTTCCGCAAAGGGGACGCACCGCTCGCGCGGCTGGTGAACGACACCTTCCACCGCCTGGCGGAAGACCGCGAGATCGAGCGCCGCTACACACGCTGGTTCTTGCGCAAGCTGCCCAACGGCGTGAGCCTCGACCTGCCGATGAGCCCGCAGCTCGAAACCATCATTCAGACGATGGTGGCGCGCACCGAGTAGTGCACCGCGCCTGAAGCGTGCGGCGTTAGGCTGAAGCGGACGTGCGGCGCTTGGCCGCCGGCTTGGCAGGCACAGCGGAGGCAGCCGGCCACGCGCGCATGGCGGCGTCAACGGTCGCCATCAGGCTGTCGCGCGACATGCCGTCCTTGGCCTGCATCGACATGCCTTGGTAGATGGTGGCGTAGAAGTTGGCCAGCACGCCGGCATCGGTGCTGGCAGGCAGCTCGCCGGCATCGATGCCGCGCTGGATGCGGGCCTGCATATTGGCGACACCCAAGGCCCGGCGCTTGGCCAGCGCCACCTGGATGTGCTCGGCCGCCACCGAGCAATTGGTGGCCGCCATGACCATCATGCAGCCCAGCGGGTGGCACCCTTGCGTCAGCTCGGCGGCGGCTTCTTCGAGCAAACGCTGGATGGAGCCGCGTGCGGTGGGCTCTTCGTCGAGCGCGCGCTGCCCGAAGCCGCCCGGGCCCTTGCCATAGCGCTCGATGGCCTCGAGGAACAGATGCTCCTTGTCGCCGAAGGCGGTGTACAGGCTGGGCGGGGTGATGCCCATCGCGCTCGTCAGGTCGCTGATGGAAGCGGCCTCGTAGCCACGCTCCCAGAACACATGCATCGCCTGCTCGAGGGCCGCATCGCGATCGAATGAGAGAGGACGGCCCCGCGGTTTGGCAGGTGCCTTGGCGGCGGGACAGACGTCCGCCGTTGTCTCTGATGTATTTTTCATAACGACCACTACGAAATTACTTGACCGGATTCGTCAGGTTGAGTACATTGTGCCATATGTCGTAGTGATCGCTACGAATATTTAGTTCCCCAAGTTTCACGGCGAAAAGCCTCGAACCCCGAGGTGAGCCGCTGCTTTGCCAGAAATTCACCAACGTCCAAGGATCCACCATGTCGCAACCGAAAACCCAACCCCGCGCCCGCCGCCTCTGGGCCGCCGGCACCGCGCTGACTGCGCTCAGCGCCGTTGTCACTGCCATCTTCATGCTGCGCACCGCGCCGGCCGAAGCCACCACCTCGTCAGCGCCGCAGGCCACGCCCGTGTCGGTGGCAATGGTGGTGCAAAGCGATGTTGCAACCTGGGACGAGTTCTCCGGCCGCCTCGAAGCCGTCGAACGCGTGGACATCCGCTCGCGCGTTGCCGGCACCGTGCAGTCGGTTCACTTCCGCGAAGGCGCGCTGGTTTCCAAGGGTGAGCTGCTGATCACCATCGACCCTGCCCCCTACGCCGCCGACGTGGAGCGCGCCGAAGCGCAAGTCGTCGCAGCGCAAGCCCGCACGACCTATACCAAGAGCGAATACGAACGCGCCAAACGCCTGTTCGACGAGCACGCCATTGCGCAGCGCGAATTCGACGAACGCAACAACGCCTACCGCGAAGCCGATGCCAACCTGCGCGCCGCGCAAGCCGCCTGGCAGACCGCGCAGCTGAGCCTCGGCTACACGCAAGTGCGTGCGCCGGTGGCAGGCCGCGTCGGCAAGCTCGAGATCACCACCGGCAACCTGGTGGCAGCCGGCCCGGGCGCCCCGGTAGTGACCACGCTGGTTTCGGTGAGCCCGATCTACGCAAGCTTCGACGCCGATGAGCAGATCGTCGCGCGTGCGCTGCAAAGCCTGCCGAGCGGCTCCAGCGCCCGTGCGCAACTCGAGCGCATCCCCGTCCAGATGGGTACTGCTGCCACGCCCGACACACCGTTCGTCGGCCACTTGCAGCTGGTCGACAACCAGGTCGACGTGAAGAGCGGCACGGTGCGCGTGCGCGCCGTGTTCGACAACAAAGACGGCACGTTGATCCCCGGCCAATTTGCCAAGCTGCGCATGGGTCAGGTGAAGAACTCGTCGGCCTTGTTGATCAACGAGCGCGCTGTCGGCACCGACCAGAACAAGAAGTTCGTGATGGTCGTCGGTCCGGACAACACCGCCGCCTACCGCGAAATCACGCTCGGCGCGCATGTCAACGGCCTGCGCATCGTCACCACCGGGCTGAAGCCGCAAGAGCGCGTCGTCGTCAACGGCCTGCAACGCATTCGCCCCGGTGCGCTGGTGGCGCCGCAGGCGGTCGACATGGACCTGAAGGCGGCGGAGGCGGCACGTACGCCGGCCACCAAGTCCTGAGTTCTACGAACTCCTGAATGCCCGGATCCGTTCGGGCTGAGGTATCGAAGCCCCGCGCCAACCGTGCACGGCATTGATAGCTCGGCCCGAACGGGTGGTGCTTGCTGCCAGGAAAGCAAAGACAAAGAAAGACCCTCATGAACTTCTCAAAATTCTTCATCGACCGGCCGATCTTCGCCGGCGTGCTCTCGCTGCTGATCTTCCTCGGCGGCCTGATCGCGGTGCGCGGGTTGCCGATCTCGGAATACCCCGACGTCGTGCCGCCCTCGATCGTCGTGCGTGCGCAGTACCCCGGCGCCAACCCGCAGGTCATCGCCGAAACCGTGGCCACGCCGCTCGAAGAAGCCATCAACGGCGTCGAGAACATGCTCTACATGAGCAGCCAGGCCACCACCGACGGCCTGATGACGCTGACCGTCACCTTCAAGCTCGGCACCGACCCCGACAAGGCCCAGCAGATGGTGCAGAACCGTGTCGGGCGCGCCGAGGCCCGCTTGCCTGAAGAGGTGAAGCGGCTCGGCATCGTCACCATCAAGAGCTCGGTCGACCTGACCATGGTCGTGCACTTGCTGTCGCCCAACGGCCGCTACGACATGACCTACCTGCGCAACTACGCGGTGCTCAACGTGAAAGACCGCCTGGCGCGCGTCGAAGGCGTGGGCGACGTGCTGCTGTTCGGCTCGGGTGACTACTCGATGCGCGTCTGGCTCGACCCGCAGAAGGTCGCGCAGCGCGGCCTCTCGGCGAGCGACGTGGTGGCTGCTATCCGCGGGCAGAACGTGCAGGCTGCGGCCGGCATCGTCGGCGCCTCGCCGGGCCTGAACGGCGTGGACGTGCAGCTGTCGATCAACGCCCAAGGCCGTCTGCAGAACGAAGAAGAGTTCGGCGACATCATCGTGAAGACCGGTACCGACGGTGCCGTCACCCGTCTGCGCGACATCGCCCGCCTGGAGCTTGGCGCGGCGGACTACTCGCTGCGCTCGCTGCTCGACAACAAGGACGCAGTCGCGGTGCCCGTCTTCGCGGCGCCCGGGTCGAACGCCATCGCCATCAGCAACGGCGTGCGCGAGACCATGGCCGAGCTGAAGAAGTCGATGCCGGACGGCGTGACCTACGAAATCGTCTACGACCCGACGCAGTTCGTGCGCGCCTCCATCGAATCGGTGGTGCACACGCTGCTCGAAGCCATCGCGCTCGTGGTGCTGGTGGTGATCTTGTTCCTGCAGACTTGGCGCGCGTCGATCATCCCGCTGCTGGCTGTGCCGGTGGCCGTGGTCGGCACGTTTGCGGTGATGCACTTGTTCGGCTTCTCGATCAACGCACTGAGCCTGTTCGGGCTGGTGCTCGCCATCGGCATCGTGGTCGATGACGCGATCGTGGTGGTCGAGAACGTGGAGCGCAACATCGAGGCGGGCCTGAGTCCGCGTGATGCGACCTACCGCGCGATGCGCGAGGTGTCGGGCCCGATCATCGCCATCGCGCTGGTGCTCGTCGCCGTGTTCGTGCCGCTGGCCTTCATCAGCGGTTTGACGGGCCAGTTCTACAAGCAGTTCTCGCTGACCATCGCGATCTCGACCGTGATCTCGGCCGTCAACTCGCTGACGCTGTCGCCCGCGCTCGCCGCACTGCTGCTCAAGGGCCACGATACCCCGAAGGACGCGCTGACCCGCGGCATGGACCGCGTGTTCGGCGGCTTCTTCCGCGGCTTCAACCGCCTCTTCAACCGCGGTGCCAGTGCCTACAGCGGCGGTGTCACCAAGGCCATTTCGCGCAAGGCAGTGATGATGGCCGTGTACCTGCTGCTCGCAGCCGCCACGGTCGGCCTGTTCAAGATCGTGCCGAGTGGTTTCGTGCCGCCGCAAGACAAGCAGTACCTGATCGGCTTCGCGCAGCTGCCTGACGGCGCCACGCTCGACCGCACTGAAGCAGTGATCCGCCGCATGGGCGACATCGCGATGAAGCAACCCGGCATCGAGCACGCGATCCAGTTCCCGGGGCTGTCGATCAACGGCTTCACCAACAGCTCCAACTCGGGCATCGTGTTCGTGTCGCTGACGCCGTTCGACCAGCGCAAGGGCGCTGACCAGAGCGCGGGCGCGATTGCGGCGCAGCTGAACCAGAAGTTCGGTGCGATCCAGGAAGCCTTCGTCGTGATGTTCCCGCCGCCGCCGGTGCAGGGTCTCGGCACGACCGGTGGCTTCAAGCTGCAGCTCGAAGACCGCGGCTCGCTCGGCATCAAGGGGCTGGACGATGCGGTCAAGGCCTTCATGGCCAAGGCCTACCAAACGCCTGAGCTGGCCGGCATGTTCTCGAGCTGGCAGGTCAACGTGCCGCAGCTGTATGCCGACATCGATCGCACCAAGGCACGCCAGCTCGGCGTGCCGGTGACCGACATCTTCGACACGATGCAGATCTACCTGGGCAGCCTGTATGCGAACGACTTCAACAAGTTCGGCCGCACGTACTCCGTGCGGGTGCAGGCCGACGCGGCCTACCGCGCGCGAGCCGAAGACGTCGGTGCGCTGAAGGTGCGCTCCGTCAGCGGCGAGATGGTGCCGCTGTCGTCGGTGATGAAGGTCACGCCGACCTTCGGGCCCGAGCGCGCCATGCGCTACAACGGCTTCCTCACCGCCGACATCAACGGCGGCGCGGCGCCCGGCTACTCATCAGGGCAGGCGCAGGACGCGATCAAGCGCATCGCCGCCGAGACGCTGCCGGCCGGCGTGACCTATGAGTGGACCGACCTCACCTACCAGGAGATCCTGGCCGGCAACTCGGCGATCTGGATCTTCCCGATCGCGATCCTGCTGGTGTTCCTGGTGCTGGCCGCTCAATACGAGAGCCTCACGCTGCCGCTTGCAATCCTGATGATCGTGCCGATGGGCCTGCTCGCCGCGATGACCGGCGTGTGGCTCAGCAAAGGCGACAACAACGTCTTCACGCAGATCGGGTTGATGGTGCTGGTGGGCTTGAGTGCGAAGAATGCGATCCTGATCGTGGAGTTCGCACGGGAGCTGGAGTTCGCCGGTCGAACGCCGGTGCAGGCCGCTATCGAGGCGAGCCGCCTGCGTCTGCGCCCGATCCTGATGACCTCGATGGCCTTCGTGATGGGTGTGCTGCCACTGGTGCTCGCCACCGGCGCCGGTGCCGAGATGCGCCATGCGATGGGCATTGCGGTGTTTTTCGGAATGATCGGCGTCACCGCCTTCGGCATCTTCCTCACGCCGGTGTTCTACGTTCTGCTGCGCCGCATGACCGGCAACCGCCCGCTGAAGCAGCACGGCGAAGTGCCTGACGCATCGCATGTCGAAGCGCCCATCACGACGCCCGCACACGGCGGGGGCGCCGCCCACACGCTGCGCCCGCAGCCGGGCTCGCCGATCAGCCGTCACGAATGAACAAGGACATGAAATGAACAAGAAACTCATGACTTCGACAACACGCTGGGCCCTGGCCCCGCTGCTCGCCGCACTCGTGCTGGCTGGCTGCGCGAGCGCTCCGTTCGAGCCCACCGCGCCGCCGGCCACGCCGGCCGCGTTCAAGGGAATCGATGGCCGCTGGGCCTCTCTGCAACCTGCCGAGGCGCAAGCCCGCGGCGAGTGGTGGAAGGCCTTTTCCGACCCGGTGCTCGACGACCTGGTCGTGCGTGCCGACCGCAACAACACCAGCATCCAGCTCGCCGGCGCGCGGCTGGCGCAGGCCCGTGCGCTGGTGCGCGAGACCAACGCCGAGCGCATTCCGCAGGTCGGCGTGAGCGCCGGCGCGGCGCGGCAGCTGGCGCCGCTCAGCAGCGGCGGCACCGGTCAGGCAGCGAATGCCTTCAACGCTGGCGCCAGCGTCTCGTGGGAAACCGATCTCTTCGGCCGCATTGCCAAAGCCGGGGACGCCGCCAAGCTCGACTTCCAGGCACGCGAGGCGCTGATGCAGAGCACGCGGCTGCTCGTGCAGTCGGACGTGGCACAAACCTACTTCGTGCTGCGCGCGCTCGACGCCGAACGCGCGCTGGTGCGCCAATCGGTCACCGCCTACCGCGACACGCTGCGCCTGACCGAACGCCGCTACCAGGCCGGTGACGTGGGCGAGCTCGACCTCGCCCGTGTGCGCACCGAAGTCGCCTCCACCGAATCGCAAGCCCTTGCGCTCGACCGCACCCGCGCACAGTACGAGCACGCACTTGCCACACTGCTTGGCGAGCTTCCCAGCGGCTTCGCACTGGCCGAGCTGGAGTGGAACGGTGCGCTGCCGCAGATTCCTGCTGGCGTGCCCAGCACCGTGCTCGCGCGCCGGCCCGACGTGGCCGCCGCGCAGCGCGCCATGCAGGCCGCGCAAACGCGCGTGGGTGTCGCTCGCGCCGCGTGGTTCCCCGACCTGTCGCTCACTGCCTCGGGCGGCTTCGCGTCGTCAGAGTTGAGCGATCTGTTCAAGTGGTCGGCGCGTGCCTGGGGTGTGGGTGCGCTGCTGTCGCTGCCGGTGTTCGACGGCGGCCGGCGCGATGCCGGCATCCAGAACGCAACCGCGCAATGGGACGCGGCTGCGGCCGGCTACCGCGAGCAGGTGCTCGTCGCCTTTCGCGACGTCGAAGACCAGCTCTCGGCACTGAGCCTGCTCTCAGACCAGGCCAAGGCACAGGCGCAAGCCGTCGAGTGGTCGGCACGCGCCACGGTGCTCTCGACCTCGCGCTACCGCAACGGCTACGTCAGCCAGCTCGAGCTGCTCGACGCGCGCCGCAGTGACCTCGCCAACCAGCGGCAAGCGGTGCAAGTGCGCTCTGCGCAATACCAGGCCACCGTGGGCCTGATCCGCGCGCTCGGCGGCGGATGGGAAGCGCCTGCGGCCCGCGCAGCCGCAACCGAAGCCACCCCGGGCACGAAGCCCGGTTGAATCCTGCAGCAGGCCTGAAGAGGGCTTGTTTTGGTGCCTCCGATGCGAAAGCCTCGGGGGCTTTTTTTCGTTCTGTGTATTGCCTCGCACACCGCCACGCCGGTCATCGGCAACGAAAGGCGATGCCGCTTTGCGCGCCGCTGAAGACCCGCTATGGTGTGGCTCTCGCACGGCAGCCCGCCGGCAGCTCACCGGAGAAACGGACATGACGAAGGACTGGCTCATTGCAGGAGCGCTGTGCGCGGCAGGGATGGCGCAAGCCCAGGAATCCGGGTTCAACGTGTCAGTGGGCCTCAAAGGCTGGAACACGCAGTGGGACACGTTCAGCTACGAGGCCAACGCTGCCGGAAACCAGGTGGTCACCCAGTCCCCGGCCCGCGAGAAGTTCGTGCTGGTTCCCCAGCTGAGCGTTCGCTACCGGGACTTCCTTGCCTCCGTCAGCATGTACCCCTCGACCGACCATGACTTCATCGACGGCAGCACCGGTACCCGCAAGGAGTTCGACCTCAACCTCGGCTACTACGTCATGCCGACCGTGGCGCTCACGCTCGGCTACAAGAAGCTGCAGCAGAGAGACGGGACCAACATCTACGAGTTGGCCGGCCCGGTGGCAGGTGTCAGCGCGACGGCACCGCTCGGAAAAGACTTTTCGCTCTATGGCGCGTTCGGCCTCGGGCGGCTGAAGGTCACGAGTGGGAGCAACGTCATCTTCGGAGACGCCAACTACCGGCTCAGCGAGCTGGGCGTGGCCTACACCTTGGCCACGCCCAGCGTCGCGAAGGCGCTGACGTTCACCGCCGGCTACCGCACGCAGGTTCTCAGCACGAAAGACGCGATCGAAGGCCAGGACGGGCGCGACCTCACGCAAGGTCTGACCTTGGGCATCGTGGCCACGTTCTGATCGGGGGCTGCTGCCTCAGTACGCGGGCGGGACAGGAACGTCGTTGTCGCCGGGGCAGCCCGCGAAGCAGAACTTGCCACCGAACGAGCCGTAGATGAACGGCGATTGGCGCTTGTTGAATTTCTTCAGCGTCTCCTGCTCCACGCCGAGCGTCACACGCTTGATGAATTCTTCGACGTAGATGCCTCGCGTGCCGACGTGCTGCAGGATGTGCTTGGTCAGCGGGCCGTTGCGCCCATCGCCATCGAAGGCAACATCCTTCGACGCGGTGGCAAAGAGAACCATGGTGCCGGGCGGCGCGTCCTTGATTGGATGCAGGCCGTTGCCCGCACCTGGCACATTCTCCAAAGCCCTGACCAGCAACGAGCGCGACCCGGTGGCGACAGCTGCCTCGGCACGTGCCGTCTGGCGCGGCGCCGGCGAGAACAGGTCGGCGCGGCAGGCGTCGAGTATCACGAGCTGAAACTTCGCCTTCTTCTTTCCCAGACGGTCGAACAGGTCATCGACGTCGTACAGAACCCGCGTCGGGTTCTCCGTTGCCGAGCGCAGCTGCACCTGCGTCGGAATCAGGTAGTTCGCATTGCCCGCCTGCACGCCGTGGCCGGAGTAATAGACGACACCCTCGGTGTTGGGCCCGAGCTGGTCCACGTAGTCGGTGACACGGGCGTCGAACTCAGCACGGTCGCGCAGGTTGGTGAAGCACAGCGTCTTGAAGCCGACCTTCTGGAGCGCCGCGCACATGTCGGCGGCGTCGTTGGTCGGGTTCTTCAGCGGCACGACGTTTTCATAGGCTCCGTTGCCGATCACCAGCGCCAGCCTTGCAGGCGCGCCGCGTGGCCCGGCGGCACACGACGCGAGCAGCCCGGCACACAGGGTGAGCGTGATGCGCATCAGCGCGCCGCGCAGAGACGTACTGCTGTGGCGTGGCGGGCTGTCAGAGGAGTGCATGCGGTCGGTTCCAAGCGGTGTCGGCTGCATCATGCATGCGAATGCGCGGGCGCTCAATCCACGCCTGAATCGCCGCGCCACGGCGGTTCGGCGCTCCACCGTCATCGATTCTAGGGATGGCATCGGCCACCGGCGCGCGCACCATTCGCCAGTCGCCGGAGCGGGCTCCGCCCCGGTCGATCTGCCGGAGCCTTCCATGCGTGTTCTCGTCTATGCTGCCGCACTCTCAGCAGCTTGCGCCTGCGCGCAGGTACCGCTGACGGCTGCGCGCCAGAGCGTGAGGCCGCAGGTCGAGGCTGCACAACAGACTCACCAGCTCACCGCCACCTTGTCCGACAAGGCCTACGCGCGCCCCGAAGACGCCAAACAGCACCGCGCCCTGGTGTCAGACATCGACACCACAGCGCGGCTGGTCGACCAACGCGCAGACACCTTGAGCAAGCGCGATCTGGCGTTGTCCAAGTACTACCTTGCCGAGGCGAATGCCAAGGCACAGGTGGCGGCGACCCGCACGCTGGAACCGATCTCGGCCGGCTCGGTGGCTCAGCTGCGCACGGCCGTGGTGCCGCTGAAGTCCATGCAGTCCAAGCTGATGTCGGGTCAGTTGCCGTTCGGTTACCGCAAGGTGGTGGTGACGGTGAAGGCTGTCGCCGGCCAACCCGAGCCGCCGCGCATGAGGGTGTACGTGCTGCCGAGCGGCGTGCTCGACCGGCCGGAGTACTTCGACGTCGACACCATTCGCGAGTGGCTGCAAGCCTTTGCTTTCGAAGAGCCGACCAGCCCGTCACGAGGCACGGTGCCGCAGGGCGAGATGCGCGTGTGGGTCGGCCCCGACATGATGTACGACGCCATGGCCAAGCGCGTGTTCGAGCGTCAGCCCATCCCATTCGCATTGCTGCATGTCGCCCCGAGCGACGCGCCGGAGCTGCAACTGCAATTCACCGCACCCGGCCAGATCGTGAAACCCTGACGAAGGAGTCCACACCATGGAACGCCCCGCCCCTCATTTCGCGGAACTGTCGGCCGTGCTCGTGTCGGCCGCTGCGGTGGTCACCACGCTCTTCGGCCTCTTCAACTCGGTGCTCAAGGACCTGATGCCGGTGGTGGAAGGCGCCACGCAGGCCGTCAACGTGGTGGCCTTCGGCACGCTCGTCGTGCTGCTCGCGCTGGTGCTGGTGATCCGCGCCCGGCTGACCAAAACCTCGCAGTACCTGTGGGCCGGCGTGGGCGTGGTCTGCCTGGTGGCCGCGATGTTCGTGTACCTGCGGTTCAGCGACCTGGTGCGCGACCGGGTGTACTACTACCCGCCGGCCACGGCGCCAGGCATCGAGCAGAAGCCGTACGTCAGCGCGCCCTATCACGAAGCCGGAAAGAAGCGCGCCGACGGCATGGACCTGGCCACCGCCGTCAGCCAGTACGGCGGGCCCGCGCTGGTGGACGGCCGCGAAGTGCTGTGGAGCGAAGAAGCCCAGTCGCGTGTGATCGGGCTCTTCGTGCGCTACTACATGGCCCTCACCTTCCTCATGACCACCGCGCTGTTCGTGGTGGCCATTGCCGTGTGGCGCAGCCTCGGCAATACCGGCCGCAAGCGCAAACCGGCTGCCGCTGACAAGGCCAAGCCGCCTCCGGCCGAACCGCTGTCGGGATCGGCAGGCTGAGCTCGGTCAGCCCGCCGACCGCAGCGCTTTCCCCGGCAAAACGTCGGGGGCTTTTGTCCCTACCCTGTTCCCGGTTTGTAACCACCCCCCGGGTTGTTCCTCATGTCGGTTGGCATCGACGCTGCTGTAATTCGGGCCTCAGTGGAAACGATTCCACTTTTCCCGAAAACAGCCAAGGAACGCCCTGATGGCAGCCCCTGATTCCACCTCTTCCACAGCTTCGACACTGCGCCTCGCGCCCCCCGCCAACTCGCGCATGGGTGGTAAAGATTTCACTTGGGGCGTGGCCACTGCGTCATACCAGATCGAAGGCGCCATCCACGAAGACGGCCGCCTGCCGTCGATCTGGGACACCTTCTCGGCCGTCCCCGGCAAGGTGCTGCACGGCGACACCGGCGAGTTCGCCTGCGACCACTACCACCGCTTCGAAAGCGACGTCGACCTTATGGCCCAGCTGGGCGTCGACGCCTACCGCCTGTCGACCGCCTGGCCGCGCGTGATGGACGCGCAGGGCAAGCCGAACCCCAAGGGCCTCGATTTCTACAAGCGCCTGTTCGACCGGCTCGAGGCCAAGGGCATCGATCGTTTCGTCACCCTCTACCACTGGGACTTGCCGCAGCACCTCGAAGACCGCGGCGGCTGGCTCAACCGCGACACCGCCTACCGTTTCGCCGACTACGCCGACCTGATGAGCCGCGAGTTCAAGGGCCAGGTGAAAGCCTGGTGCACGCTGAACGAACCGTGGTGCTCCGCCTATCTCGGCTACGGCAACGGCCACCATGCGCCGGGCCGTACCGACCCGCGCTTCTCCACGCAGGCCATGCACCACCTGTTGCTGGGCCACGGCCTGGCGCTGCAGGCACTGGAGGCCAACGACCCGGGCGCCCTGCGCGGGCTGGTGGCTAACATCGGCCGCGGCACGACCGACCGCGACACGCCGGCCGACCGTGAGGCCGCGCACCTCTACGAAGTGCAGCACAACGATTGGGTGCTCGGCCCGCTGCTCAAGAAGGAATATCCGAAGGATCTCTTCAAGCTGTGGCCCGGCACCGAGCCCCTGGTGCTGCCCGGCGACATGGACGTCATCGGAGGCAAGCTCGATTTTCTCGGCATCAACTACTACTTCCACCTCAACCTGCGCAGCGACGGGAAGCATGGCTTCGTCGACGTGCCGCTGGAAGGCGTGGAGCGCACGCAGATGGGCTGGCAGGTTCACCCGCAGGGGCTGCAAGACCTGCTGGTGGACTTCAAGGCGCGCTACCCGAATCTGCCGCCGATCTACATCACCGAGAACGGCATGGCGTCCGACGACAAGGTCGTGAACGGCACCGTCGACGACAGCCAGCGCATCTCGTTCCTGAACCGCCACTTCGCGGCGATCTCAGGCGCGATGGACAAGGGCGTGGACGTGCGCGGCTATTTCGTCTGGTCGTTGATCGACAACTTCGAGTGGGCCTTCGGCTACGAACGCCGCTTCGGCATCGTGCACGTCGACTACGCCACCCAGCAACGCACGCTCAAGCAGAGCGCCAAGTCATTCACCGAGTTCCTCAAGGCCCGAGCCGCAGGCTGACGCAGTTCATGCGGGCTGACGCGATTCGTTCGAATCATTTCAAAGAAGGGCCTAGAGCCCACCAACCGGAGACGACAACATGCAATTCACCCTGAAGCAACTCGCCCTGGCCGCCGCCCTGATGGCTGCCAGCACCGCCCATGCCCAGAAGGCCAACGTAATCCACTGGTGGACATCGGGCGGTGAATCGGCCGCCGTGAAGGAGCTGGCCGACGCCTACACCAAGGCCGGCGGCACCTGGGTCGACGAGGCCGTGGCCGGTGCCGACAACGCGCGCGCCGCCACCATCAACCGCATCGCCGGCGGCAACCCGCCGACGGCCGCGCAGTTCAATACCTCCAAGCAATACCACGACGTGATCGCCGAGGGCCAGCTGAACGACATCGACGCCGTGGCCGCGAAGGAAGGCTGGGACAAGTGGATGCCCAAGCCCATCGTCGACGCGATCAAGATCAAGGGCCACTACTACGCGGTGCCGGTGAACATCCACAACCCCGCCTGGTTCTGGTATTCGAAGGACGCGCTGAAGAAGGCCGGCGTGACGAGCGAGCCCAAGAGCATGGACGAGTTCTTCGCCGCACTCGACAAGCTGAAGGCCGCCGGCCTGGTGCCGCTGGCCCTGGGCGGCCAGAGCTGGCAAGAGTGGATCACCTTCTACAGCGTGCTGCTGTATGTCGGTGGCCCTGATGCGTACCTCAAGTTCTTCAAGGACCACGACGCCGCGAGCGTCAACAGCGACGGCATGCGCAAGACGCTCACCGCGCTGAAGAAGCTGCACGGCTACGTCGACGCCGGCTCGCCGGGCCGCAACTGGAACGACGCCACGGCGATGGTCATCAGCGGCAAGGCTGGCTTCCAGATCATGGGCGACTGGGCCAAGGGTGAGTTCGGCGCTGCCAAGCAGACGGCCGGCAAGGAATACGGCTGCTTCGCCGGCTTCGGCCCGAAGGCCCCGTACATGGTCGCGGGTGACGTGTTCGTGTTCCCGAAGACCACCGACAAGGCCGCCATCGAGGCACAGCACAAGCTGGCCACGGTGTTCACCTCGCCGGTGACGCAGGTCGCGTTCAACAACAAGAAAGGGTCGATCCCGGTACGCACCGACATCGACAGCAGCAAAATGGACATCTGCGCGCAAGCCGGCGTGCAGGCCATGAAGGACACGTCGCGCCAGATCGCCAACCCTGATGCTCTGATGACGCCCGACATGGTCGGCGCCGTGCAAGACGTGATCACCAAGTTCTGGAATGGCAACCAGTCGGTCGACGACGCGATCAAGGCCTTGCAAGGTGCGGTGAAGGGCTAAGTTCGAGCAGGCCCCGCGCGAATCACCATCGCGCGGGCCCTGATCAAACTCGCGCACATCTCATCCCACTCAGGCTGAGGCATCGAAGCCCGGCACGGGGCTTCGATTGCTCAGCCTGAGCGGGAGTTGGTGTGTCGGCACGCCAGGCTTTACGCAAGTGACATTTCGCTTTACTGCATCAAGATCCGAATGAGTACCACCCTGCCCCGACCCCAGCCCGTGCGCCGCAAGCGAGCCGCCGCTGCGCAGCTCGCGCTGCTGCCGATGGCGCTCACGGTGCTCGGCGTCTACATCGGCGCCGTGCTGTGGTCGGTGCGCATTTCGTTCAGCAGCTCCAAGATCTTCCCGAAGAACGACTTCGTCGGCTTCTCGCAGTACGAGCGCTTGTTCGCCACCGAGCGCTGGACGGTCTCGCTGCACAACATCGCCATCTTCGGCGTGTTGTTCATCCTCGCTTGCATGGTGCTCGGCTTCTTTCTCGCCGTTTTCCTGGATCAGCGCGTGCGCGGCGAGAACGTGCTGCGCACCATCTTTCTCTACCCCTACGCGATGTCCTTCGTCGCCACGGGCCTGGTCTGGCAGTGGATGCTGAACCCCGGGCTCGGCATCCAGGCGGCCGTGCGCAACCTCGGCTTCCCCGACTTCCAGTTCGACTGGATCGTCAACCAGGACAAGGTGATCTACACGCTCGTGATCGCCGCCGTGTGGCAGGCCTCGGGCCTGGTGATGGCGGTGCTGCTGGCGGGCCTGCGCGGCATCGACGAATCGCTGTGGAATGCCGCGCGCATCGACGGCGTGCCGCGCTGGCGCTACTACCTGAGCGTGGTGCTGCCGCAACTCGGCCCGGCCTTCGGCACCTCGTTCGTGCTGCTCGCCGTCGGCGTGGTCAAGGTCTTCGACGTGGTCGTCGCGATGACGCTGGGCGGCCCTGGCAACGCGAGCGAAGTGCCGGCCAAGTTCATCATGGACAACCTCTTCAACCGCGCCAACGTGGGCCTCGCGTCGGCCGCCTCCACCGTGCTGCTGCTGACCGTGCTCGCCCTGCTGATGCCGTGGTGGTACGCGCGCTCGGTGCAGTCGCGCAAGCTGGGGCACTCATGAGCGCGCATGGCCGCTCCCAAGCGCTCATCCCGGAGCGCGTAGCGCGGAGGGTAGTCCAGTGAGCGCCGTCGTGGAACGCATCTCCCAACCCGTCGCCGCGCCCGTGCCGCGCAAAGCCGCGCGCCGCAAGTCGCACTTCACGCCGGCGCGGCTCGGGCTCTACGCGCTGCTCGTCAGCTCGGCGGTGTTCTTCCTGCTGCCGCTGTACGTGATGCTCGTCACCTCGCTCAAGCCGATGGAAGAAATCCGCCTCGGCCAGCTGTTCGCGTTGCCGATGAACTTCACCTTCGAGCCTTGGGTGCAGGCCTGGTCAACGGCGTGCACCGGCCTCGAATGCCGCGGTATCCAGGTGGGCTTCTGGAATTCGGTGTGGATCGTGGTGCCGAGCACCATCGCATCGATCTTCTTCGGCGCGCTCAACGGCTATGCGCTGTCTTTCTGGCGCGTGCGTTGGGCCGGCTGGCTGTTCGGCGTGCTGATGTTCGGCGCCTTTGTGCCCTACCAGGTGATGATCTACCCGCTGGTGCGCACGCTCGCCACGGTGAACCTCTTCGGCACGCTCGGTGGCATCGTGTTCATCCACACCATCTTCGGCATGCCGGTGATGACGCTGCTGTTCCGCAACTACTACGCCGGCGTGCCGATCGAACTCTTCAAGGCCGCGCGCATCGACGGTGGCGGCTTCTGGCGCATCTTCTTCCAGCTGATGCTGCCGATGTCGCTGCCCATCATCGCGGTGGCGGTGATCATGCAGATGACCAACATCTGGAACGACTTCCTGCTCGGCCTGGTCTTTGCCGGCCGCGACAACCTGCCGATGACGGTGCAGCTCAACAACGTCATCAACACCACCACCGGCGAGCGGCTCTACAACGTGAACATGGCGGCCACCATGCTCACCTCGATGCTGCCGCTGGCCGTCTATCTGATCTCAGGGCGCTGGTTCCTCCGCGGCATCACCGCCGGCGCCGTCAAAGGTTGACCATGTCAAACGTCACGATCGAAAACCTCGACATCCAGTTCTCCGGCATCAGCGTCATCAGCCAGCTGAACCTCGACGTTCACAGCGGCGAGTTCCTGGTGCTGCTCGGCCCCTCGGGCTGCGGCAAGTCGACGCTGCTGCACAGCATCGCCGGCTTGATCGACGTGCACGACGGCCGTGTCGACATCGGCGGAAACGACGTCACCTGGGCCGACCCGAAGGACCGCGGCATCGGCATGGTGTTTCAGTCGTACGCGCTGTACCCGACCATGACGGTCGAGAAGAACCTCTCGTTTGGCCCGCGCATCGCTGGTGTCGCCAAGGCCGAGATCGCACGCCGCGTCGAGCGCGCGGCCACGATGCTGCAGCTCACCGAGCTCTTGCACCGTAAACCCGCGCAGCTTTCGGGCGGCCAGCGCCAGCGCGTGGCGATCGGCCGTGCGCTGGTGCGCGAGGCGGGCGTCTTCCTGTTCGACGAGCCGCTCTCCAACCTCGACGCCAAGCTGCGCGGCGAGCTGCGGCGCGAGCTGAAGCAACTGCACCACCAGCTCGGCGCCACCATGATCTACGTGACGCACGACCAGGTGGAGGCGATGACGCTCGCCAGCCGCATCGCGGTGATGAAAGACGGCAAGATCCAGCAGATCGACACGCCGGCCAGCGTCTACGCGCGCCCGGTGAACATGTTCGTCGCGGGCTTCCTCGGCGCCCCGAGCATGAACTTCGTCGAAGGCACACTGGAGCACCGCGACAGCTCCACCCACTTCGTCTCGCCCACCCTGAACATCGACGTGTCGAGCTACCCCTTCGCCAACCCACCACAGCACCAGCAGCCCGCCGTGCTGGGCGTGCGGCCCGAGCACATCACGCTCTCGCCGCATGGCACGCAGCTCGCCGGCAGCGCCATCGTCTCGCTGGTCGAGCCGATGGGCTCCAACCAGGTGGTGTGGCTGGACGCGCAGGGCGTGTCGCTGGCGGTGGATGCCGACGCGCAGTTCACCCCGGCACTCGACAACCGCATCGGCTTCACCATCGCGCCGGCACACGTGTCGCTCTTCGATCGGCAAACACAGGCGCGGCTTTAACACTGATGGCAACCATCAAGGACGTAGCCCGTCTGGCCGGGGTCGGCCTCGGCACCGCGTCACGCGCGATCTCGGGCCGCGGCCCCGTCTCGGAGAAGGCGCTCGCCAAGGTGAACGACGCCGTCGCCACGCTGCAGTTCCGCCCGTCAAACGTGGCCCGCGCGCTGGCCTCGAAGACGCTCGGCATGGTCGGCATCTACGTGCCCGACTTCTCCGGCAGCTTCTACGGGCCCATCCTGCAAACGGTGGACGCCGAGCTGCGCGCGGTCGACCGCCACATGGTCGCCGCCAACGGCTGCGGCCATGGCGACGCGCGCCAGCAGGCGCTCGACGGCATCCGCTTCCTCTACGAGCGCGAGTGCGACGGCGTGCTGGTGATGACCAACGACCTCACCGACGACGACTTCGCCGAGCTGTTTGTGCGCCACCCCAAGCTCGTGCTGCTCAACCGCCACACGCCGGCCCAGCCCGACCGCTGCTTCAGCACCGACCACGTGCTGGGCGGGCGGCTCGCTGCACGCGCGCTGCTGAGCCAGGGCCACCGCGAGATTGCGCTGATCAGCGGCCCGCACAGCGCACCCGACAACGAGCTGCGCATCGCCGGCTTCCTCGACGAACTGGCGCAGCACAAGGTGCGCATTCCCAAGCGCCGCCGCGTCGATGCCGACTTCAGCTTCAACGGCGGCTACGAAGCAGCCGTTGAACTCTTCGCCCGTTCGCCGCGCGACTACAGCGCCCTCTTCTGCGCCAACGACGTGATGGCCATGGCGGCGATCTCGCACCTCGACAAGCTCGGCATCGACGTGCCCGGCGATCTCTCGGTGCTCGGCTTCGACAACAGCGACTTCTCGCAGTACACCGCGCCGAAGCTGACGACCATCCACGTGCCCATCGTCGAAGCGGCCGCCGCGGCCTGTCGTGCGCTGCTGAACCAGTGCTATGGTTTGGCGCTGCCGGTGACGCACGACTTCACGCCCGAAGTCGTCTGGCGCAAGTCGGTGGGCGTGGGCCCGCATGGCGTCACCCCGCCAAAGCCAAAGGGGACGCGATGAACACGTTGCAGCGTTTCGCCTCGTTGATGGTGCTGACCGCGGCCTGCACCGGCGCCGTGGCCAAAGATCTGGTCGTGCTGTGCGCCGGCGCGGTGAAGCCGGTGCTCTCGGTGCTGGAGCCGACGTGGTCGGCCCGCACGGGCAACCGCCTGCAGATCACCTACGCCCCGGCCGGCGAGCTGATCGCCAGGCTGGCGGCCGGTGAGCGCGCCGACATCGTGATCCTGCCGTCGGAAAGCCTCACGCTGGTCGAAGGCAAGGGCAGCACCGTGCCGGCCTCGCGCCGCGGCCTCGGCGCCGTGGGCATCGGCGTGGCGGTGAAACAAGGCGCCAAGCTGCCCGACCTGTCGAGCGAAGCCGGACTGAAGCGCGCCTTGCTCGATGCGAAATCCATCACCTACATGGACCCGACGCGTGGCACCAGCGGCAAGCACTTCGACGAAGTCGTGCTGCCTAAGCTCGGCATCCGCGACGAGGTGCGCGCCAAGACCGTGCTCGGCCAGGGCGGCATGATCGGCGAGAAGGTCGCGAGCGGCGAAGTCGAGATCGCGTTCCAGCAGATGACCGAGCTGCTGCCGGTGCAGGGCGTTCAGATCGCCGGCGTGTTGCCGGCGTCCTTGCAGAAGACGACGGTGTACTCGGGCGCGGTCACGAAAGCCGCGACCTCGTTGCCTGAAGCGGGTGAGCTGCTGGCGTTCCTGGTTTCCAGCGAAGCGCAGGCCGTGTTCGCGGCCAAGGGGTTTTCAGCACCCTGACCTGCCGCACCTGAGCCGTCAGGTGGCGTAGTCGGTGTCCAGCGAAAGCTCGCGCCAGCTCTCGAGCTCGGCCTGCATGCCGGCAAGCTTGGTGCTCACCGACTCGAAGGCGACGGCCCCCGCCGTGAAGCGCAAGGGCGGCACGGGCTCGTCGGCCAGCCAGATCATCGCCTTCGCAAGCTTTGCCGGATCGCCCGGCTGCCGCCCGTTGCGCTGCTCAAACGACGCCCGCAACTGGGCCCGCCGTTCGTCGTAGTCGGCCACCTCGTTGCCGCCGAAGCGCAGCGACTCGGCGGTGAGAAAGTCGGTGCGGAACGGGCCGGGTTCGACGATCGTCACGCGCACGCCGAACGGGGCCACCTCCAGCGCCAGTGACTCCGAGAAACCTTCGAGCGCGAACTTGCTGGCGCAGTACAGCGAACCGAACTCCACGCCGCGGATGCCTGCGAGCGACGAGACGTTGAAGATGTGCCCGCGGCGAGCAGCACGCATCACCGGCAGCACCACACGCGTCACGTTGAAGACGCCGAATAGGTTGGTGGCGAACTGCGCCTGCGCGTCGCCATCGCTCGTCTCCTCGAACAAGCCGAGGTGGCCGTAGCCAGCGTTGTTGACCAGCACGTCGATGCTGCCGAATCGAGTCATGGCCGCATCGGCCGCGGCTTGCGCCTGGCGCTCGTTGTTGACGTTGAGTTCGACCGCGAGAAGCTGGTCGCTGTCGGGCCCGAGGCTGTCGCGCACGCTGGCGCGGTTGCGGCCTGCCGCCACGACCTGATCGCCAGACGCCAGCGCGGCCTTGGCGAGTTGGGCACCCAGCCCGCGGCTGGCACCGGTGATGAACCATGTCTTTTGCATCTTGGGCTCCTTCGATAAGAGCGTGCATTGAAACGCCACGGCGACCTCAAGCGATAGCCCGATGCTGCCAGGCTCTTGCACGATCCTGCCAACCCTGGGTGATTCGTGCGTGCCGCTCTTGCCAGGCACGAAGGTGCCGGTTACGGTGATGCCATGGATGCATTGACCGAACTGCAAACGCTGATTGCGCGCCACGCCAAGCCTGACCAGTACACCACCGTCGTCGAAGGCGTCCGGGTGAGCACCTCGGCCGTGCCCACCCAGTCGATGCACCACGTGACCGAACCGATGCTGGGTGTCGTCGCCCAGGGGGCCAAGCGCGCGATCGTCGGGGACAAGGTGTTCGAGTACGCCACCGGCCAGTACCTGGTGGTGTCGGTCGACCTGCCCATCGCCGGCCACATCACGCGGGCCAGCGCCGAAGAGCCGTTCCTCGGCTTCGGCATGACCCTGAAGCCGGCCGCCATCGCGACCTTGCTGTTGGAAACCGCCGCAAGCGATCGCAGCCTGGTCGAGACCACCGGCCTCGGCGTGAGCAACGCGCCGACCGACCTGCTCGACGCGGTTGTGCGCATGCTGCGCCTGCTGGATCACCCGCACGACATCGCCGTGCTCAGCCCGATGATCGAACGCGAGATTCTCTGGCGGCTTCTCGCCGGCGAGCAAGGCGCGATGGTCCGGCAGATCGGCCTTGCCGACAGCCGGCTCTCGCAGATCAGCCGAGCCATCCGATGGATCCGCGTCCACCATGCGAAGGCCTTCAAGGTCGAAGACTTGGCCGATCTGGCGGCGATGAGCGCGTCGTCCTTCCACCGGCACTTCCGCGCGGTCACATCGATGAGCCCGCTGCAGTACCAGAAGCAGATTCGGCTGCAGGAGGCCCGCGCACGCCTGCTGGCGCAGTCGCACGACGTGGCGGCCGTCGGGTACAGCGTGGGCTACGACAGCCCTTCGCAATTCAGCCGCGAGTACAGCCGCTTGTTTGGTGCGCCACCCGCGCGCGATGTGGCGCGGCTGAGAACCTTCTCGGCAGCGGAACGCAGCGTGGCTTGAGGGCGCGTGCCGGTCGCGCCCTGCGCGCCTTGGTCCGATCGGGTCAGCAGGCGACTGGTACTGATGCCAGTTCTGCCACAACTCAGTCGCCCGAACCAAATACTGCTGGAGAAGCCAGCATCTACCCCACCTTTCGCATCCACCGCAACGCATCGAAAGCCGCGCAGTTGGCTTCAGGTCTCCGCTTTTCTCGGGAGCACATCATTTCCCCTGTCCGCTCTTCGAAGTAGACAACGCGCCAATGAGCATCCCAATCAAAAAATACTGAGTGGTTCCGCTTACGCCCAAGTAAACCCATTCACCGACACGTCTGGCCGCACTGCCATACGGACCCAAGAGTTCTAGAAGTGGATCAAATATTTTGATTAAGACGGCCGATGACGGAAATGAAATGAAAGCCAAAGTCACTTGTGCGTTCTGTCGGTCATCGAATGCCCAGCCGTAGAGCGAATAAAGGTAATACAGGAGAAAGACACACGCACCTGTCAAACCGATACGCAAACTCACTTTAGTAGGTCGAGTCACCATGGCGCACTCGGAAGTCGAAGATGCAATCGGAGCCAAACCAAGAAGACTTCGAAAAAATCAGAATACCAGGACTCAAGAAATAGGTGCTAGTCAGTACGGCGTGCCCGATTAAAAATATGGCCAACTACAAAATAGAGAGCCCCGTTCAAGGTGACTGACAAAACCCAGAGCGTCGGATTATTTTCCATTGGGTCAGCCACCAATAATATCGCCGAGGGCCAAAGCACCAATCGTAGTGTTCCAACCCAGGTCGGCGCGGAATAGACCCATGCATTAAACGCCGGTGCCCAAAAATATAGAGCGATCCAAGTGCATGGGAGAAGTAGCCCAGCAAGGGTGAAGCAGAACGGTTTGCGTGCCATATCAGGGCCGAGTTGGCGTACCAGGAAGGGATTCAAAGAAAAGCTCCGGTCGTGGCGAAGTTGCCGGGATGGAGAGGCCACTTTGAAGCAGCACGTCACGAACGAAGTTCGTACAGTTGTTGGTCAACAACGCGTAGTCCGAGGGCGTGCCTTGGCTAGCCATTTTCATGTATTCAGACATTAGGCGATCCTGCTCTGGCGTAGTCTCAATAGATTTGCACTGCTTTGCGGCCTTTGTATCGTGCTGGACGATACCAGCCGTACCGGTAACAGGATTACCAGGTGCATCGCTCCTAGGATAAAAACCACTCGTTGAACTGCTGTTGATCCCGATACCAACATGACCAAAGCCACCGGCACCGGCATACTTGCAAACCATCGCATCTAGCCCCGTCGGGTCCGCAAGCGATACTGGATTTCCACCAACATATGCGTAGGTGTTGATGCCGCCGTCGAGCCCGATGGGGTCACTTTGGGTATACCGCCCCAGCTGAGCGTCATAGTACCGATGCCAGTTCTGCCACAGCCCGGTCTCCGGGTCGAAGTATTGGCCGGGGAAGCCGACGTTCAGCCCGCCGATGTTGTCCACCGCCACGCTGCGATCGAAGGCCGCATTGTTGGCTCGCCAGACCACTTGCTGGTTGGCGTCGCTCAGCACTTCAGGCCGCCCCAAGTGGTCGTTGTGGCTCGCATAGAACTGACCGCTTCGCACCACACCGAGTAACTCCCCGCCGATCCACACGTAGTTGCTCGTGCTGGGCCCGACTTCGTAGAGCAGCTCACCGCCCGGCCCATACACGTAGCCCGTGCCGGTGCCACCAACCGCACCGCGGTAGGCGCGCTGGTTGAGGGCGTTGTTGCGGTAATCGCCGACGAGCGAGCCATTGACATAGGCCGAGGTCAGCCGGTTGAAGCTGTCGTATCCATACGTCCGATTTCCGTCACTGCGCGATTCGCTTTGCACGTTGCCCACGGCGTCGTAGCCGAAGCTGCGCGACTGGCCGGCACCGCTCCACGAAGCGAGACGATTGCTGGCCGGATCCAATGTCAGGCTGTAGCTCGCGCCTTGTCGAGTGTGTGATGTGCGGTTGCCCACCGTGTCTACCCCGAAGCTCTGCGCATCGCTGCTGCGTGACACGCTGGTCAGGCGATCCGCTGGGTCGTAGCCGAAGCTGGCGTTCATCGCAGGGTAGACGTTGTCCGTCAGCGATGACAGGGTGTTCACGGTGCTGTAGCCCAGGCTCAGGCTGTGCGCACTGCCGCTGGTCAGCTGCGTGATGCGGCCATCGGTGTCCAGCGTCACCAGGCGCGGCAGGTTGTTGCCAAAGCGCCAGGCGTAGCGACCATTAGTCGCGGGCTGGTAGAGGAACGAGTCGGCCAGCGTGGCCCAAGTGCCGCCCAGGCTGCTGGTCACATTGGCCAGCCGGCTATAGGCGTCGTAGCCGTAGCCCAGCGTCAAGCCGTTGGGGTAGGCCATGCTCGTCAGGCGGCCGGCCGCGTCGTAGCCCCAAGTGGTGGTGAGGGTGGTGCCGTAGATGGTATTGATCTGCTGCACCAGCTCGCCGGCGGCGTTGTAGGTGTAGGTCGTTTGGCCGGTGACATCGTTCAGGCGGGTGAGCCGGCCTTTGCCGTAGGTGCCTTCGTCGTAGGTGAAGCTCTCGGTGGTGCCGCCGCTGCTGCGCGAGGTCATGCGGCCCAGCTTGTCCCAGCCATAGGTGGTGACGGCACCGTTCGCCAGTGTCTTTGTGGCCAACCGGCCCGCGGCGTCGTAGGTGTAGGTCGTTGTTCCGCTGTCAGGGCTGGCCTGGGTGAGCACTTGCCCGAAGCCGTTGTAGATGTAGGTGGTGCGCAGACCTCGCGGGTCCTGCACGTAGTCGGCATTGCCTTCGGCGTCGTAGTGCTTGACTGTCACACCGCCATCCGGAGCAGTGACCTGGATCAAGCGGTCTGATGTGTCGTAGTCGTAGCGGGTGATGCGGCCTGCGGCATCGGTTCTGGTTTTGAGGTTGCTGTTGCTGTCGTAGGTGTAGCCCAGTTGCTGGCCGTTGTTGCCCAGGTCGGTATAGGGCCGGTGCAAGCTGTCTTGGCGCTGGGTGGTCGTGAACTGGCCGGCTGCGCTGGACACGGGGTTTGTTCCACTCAGTCCGGGCACGTTGCGGGAAGAGGCGCTGCTCAAGATTTTGTTGGACACATCGACGCCGAAGGCGATGAATTCGTTGAGCGCATTGCCGGTGTATTGCAGACGGCCAGAGGCGGTGTAGCGGTAGCGGGCGATGTGGCCGTCGGCGTAGGCAATGTCGGTGAGCTGCCGGTCGTTGTTGTAGGTGTAGGTCGCGGTGCGGTTGCCGCTCGGGAGGTAGGTGGTCGCGGCGACTAGGTTGCCCTTGGGGTCGTAGCTCAGGTCGGCGGCCACGCCGTTGGCATCGGTCACACGGCCAGGCTGACCCAGGCCGTTGTATGACGACCAGTTGGTCTGTTGCCCCAGGGCGTTGGTGAGGGTGACAAGGTTGCCCAAGGTGTCGTAAGAGTAGGTGATGACCGCAGTGTCGCTGGGCAGTGACTGGGTGACGGTCATGCCGGCTAGCACTTTGTTGGCGTAGTAGGTGTAGCCGTAGGTGACTTGGCGCTGGCCGCCCAGGCGCAGGTCTGTGGTGGTGACGGAGGCGAGTCTTCCGGCGGCGAGCCCACCGGTGGAAGGGACGTAGGTGTAGGTGACTTTGGAGAACGCGTTGTTGTTGGCGTCTTTGTAGGTCACTTCGGTGAGGTCGTCGCCGCTCCAAGTGTTGGCTTCGGTGATGGCGCTCGGTGTCCCGAAGGCGCGGGTGACTTGCAGGCGCCGACCATTGAGGTCGTAGGTGTAGTCGGTCTTGTTGCCATTCCAGTCAAGGGTGTAGTCGACCCAGCCGTTGGCGTCGTAGACAGTTTGCGCGCTGGCGGCCGAGCAGGTGGTTGTCTGGGAGCGGGAGATGCCGGTCAGTTTCTTGGCGCCTTGCACTTGGGCGTAGGTGTAGACCACCGGCTGGCCGAAGGCGCTGGTGACGGTGGTCTGGTTGGTGCCATAGCTAAAGGTGTCTTTTTCTTCTCCTCCGGCGAGGCCGCTTTCTTGAACGCGTTTGTCGGCGTAGTACGAATAGGTGCTGTAGCGTGTGCCGTTGATCGCAACGCCGGTCAGCAATTGGGGGTCGGTGGCTTCGTAGAAGTAGGTGCGGATGTCGGGCAGACTGCCCGGCGAGGTCACGGTGGTCAGCATGCCGTTGGTGTTGTAGGCATAGGCCCAGTTGCTGCCCGCCGGGTCGCGTACGTTGGTCACGTGGTTGCTGGTCCAGGTGAGTTCCAGCGTCTGGCCGCCGGTATTGGTGACGCGGATGGGCTGGTACGAGTTGGTGCCGTAGGTGAACTTGAGCAGCACGGCGCCACCGGTGGTGGCGATCTGCTGGATGGTGTCAGATGTGGAGTAGGTGTAGACCTGCTTGGCTTTGGTAAGCTTCCAACCGGTCGTGGGGTTGTAGACAAGGCGACCAGTGGCCGATGCCGAGTTGGTGGCGAGGTAGAGCAGGCCGCCCAGCTGAGCGGTACGCAGGTAGGTGTAGGCGGAGCCGTCAGGGAAGGTCACGATAGCCTGGGTAGGAATGCACAGGTTGCCGTAGTCGGAGAGATGCACACAGCCCGACTCGTTGATGGCTGGATAGTCGTACTCGGACATCCACTTCGGGCCGAACATCGTGGCCGAGGTGTTGAAGCTGCGGTAGGTTCTGACGAGATCCAGCCCGTAGCTGTTGCCGGTAACGATGTCTTGCTCGGGCTTGTATTTTTCGCCGGTGGCGATGATCACCGGGTGGTCTGTGGTGGGACTGTTGTTCTGCTCGCTGCCGCAATCGGTGGGCTGCGTGTTGTTGGTGGAAGCAGGCGGGTCTACTTTGCCATCGCCAGGGGGCGTGGTGCCAGGCTCTTTTTTCTGTGTGCCATTGCTGCCACCACCGGAGCCTTTTTCAGGAGACCTGACTTCAGGCCTATTTCCAGCGTTGGAAATAAAATCGGAACCTTCGGGATGATTCTGGTTCCCGTAATCTCGACTCGATCCAATGTGGCTGTAGCTTGCTGAGGTCCTTGCCCGCCGTCCTGCAAAACCCATGTGAGACTGTCACCAAGGGCAGCGGCTGCGCTACAAGCAAGCAGGAGTGTGATCGCAGCTAGCATTTGAAAAATGACAGGCGCGGATGACTGCGCAGACATTGCTTTCTTTGCGTTGAAGAGTTGCTGCGCATTTCGTCCGCTTTGTTGAGCGGCGCCGCGAAGCGCAAGTTCTAGTTTTTCCATGAACTCCCTCTAAAAGTTTCTTTGATTGATTTCGAACAACACTCGTTGCTTCAAAGTAGATCAGCCAATCTTTGAGACGGCGATAGAACAACTGTTCTATTGAATGTCCGTCCACATGCCTCGCTGACTCAACGCGATGGAAACGGCTTCAGCGCGGGTGCTAGCGCCAAGTTTTCGGTAGAGCACATTCAGTTGATTGCGAACGGTGCTCACACTCTTGCCTCGCATCTTGGCAATCTCTTCATTCGATCTTCCAGCGGCCAGCCAGACCAACAAAGACCGCTCGATCGAAGTCAAATGTGAAAGAACTGAGTCGGTTTTCACCATGGAGGACTGGGACATCAGCGCCGCATGCAGGTGAGGCGTGATCAGCCGCAGCATGAACTTCAGGCGATCCTCTGGCACATCAGTTGAAACGCCTGAAAAACTGAAATACGAGGCCATGCGCGAAGACAAATCGATTTGCCCATGGATGGCCAAACGGCCGAGACCAAAGGCCTCGATCTCGTGAATCTCAAGCGCGGAGAGCATGTGCCGGTCTCTGTCGAGATCGATCACGACAGGCTCTCGCGTTGCCAGCCATCTGGCGACGACCGGCCGCTCACGAATGTTGAGCTGCAAAGAGATCGCAGCAAGAAAGGCATCTGGGTAGTCGACACCGATCATGTGGCTGATTATTAATTGGTCAAAGGACAAGCGACCCAATACAGCGATTGAAGAACTGTGCGGCAGAAGCTGCTTGACATACCGACGAAGAATCAAGCGGAATGCTTCAACATCAGGCCGGCAAAGGGCGCAGGCTTGAACGAACTCCAAATACGCAGCGCCAGTGCGAGCATCCAAAGTTATTTCGTTGTCGTCCATCACGTCCCCACGCAAAGAGCGCCGCAAGTAAGACCAAACAAAAACTGCGGCGGCCACGTGCTGGTCACACAGATCCAGTCAGTGGGGGCGAGCAGCCGCGGTTATTCCACCACGGACTTGGCGGCATCGAAAACACCACTCGTCCGCGGAGGCCACGCAAAGCTCAACCCATGTCCAGCAATACGAGTGTGGCGCGAGAGAAGAGAACGCGCAGAACTCAGAGAGGCGTGAGGCGCGCTCCAGCCGAACACCTCCCCGCCCGCGGCCAGACTCGGCTCACACCTGTGCAGGCCGAAGCACGCCTTGCATCATGCCAACGCCAAGCGTCTGCTCAATGGTGCCGGCGATCATCTCGGCCGTCACCGCCGAAAGCGTCCAGCCCAGATGGCCGTGGCCGGTGTTGTAGAACACCGTGGGCAGTCGACCCCGGCCCACGCGTGGCAGCATGCTGGGCATCATCGGCCGCAGGCCCGCCCAGGGCACGACACTCTTCGTGCTGACGCCCGGGAAGCACTGCTCCACCCAGCGGATCAACGGGCGGATGCGGTCGGCGCGGATGTCCATGTCGAAGCCATTGAACTCGGCGGTGCCAGCCACGCGGAAGCGGTTGTCGCCGAGCCGGCTGGTGACGAGCTTGGTTTCGTCGTCGAGCAAGCTGACCGTGGGTGCGGCCTGGCGGCTGGCTTCGTCATTCAGGTTGACGGTGATCGAGTAGCCCTTGACGGGGTAGATGTTGACGCGATCGCCGAGGCTCGCTGCGAGTGAGCGACTGGCCGTGCCGGCGCAGATCACCACGCTGTCGAAGCTCGCGGTGTGCGGGCCGTCGGCGCTGGTGACCGTGACACGGGCCTTGTGGGCATCGGCGGTCACCGCAGTCACGTTCTGCTGGTAGAGGCAGGTGACACCGAGACGCACGATGGCGTCGGCAAGGCCGCTGGTGAACTTGTGGATGTCGCCGGTGGAATCGCTCTCGGTGAAGTAGCCACCGTAGTAACTGCCCGCGAGCGTGGGCTCGATGGCACGCATCTCATCGGGCGTGACGGCGCGGCGCTGCAGGCCGCCTTCAGCCAGCAGCTGGCTGACCCAGCCAGCATGATCGAAACCGGCCTTGTCGCGGTAGATGTGCAGGATGCCGCGGCGCTTGAGGTCGAAGTCAATGCCTTCGGCTTCGGCCCAGTCGAACAGGTGCTGGCGCGCCGCGATGGCCAGGCGCGTGGTGTCGATGGTGTTGCGCCGGTAGTGCGGGATGTTGGCCACGAACTCTGCGAACCACGAGAGCTTGTGCCAGCTGGGCCTGGGGTTGAGCAGCAGCGGCGCATCGCTCTTGAGCATCCACTTCAGGCCCTTGAGGAGGGTGCTCCAGTGGGTCCAGACCTCGGCGTTCGAGGCCGAGAGCTGGCCGCCGTTGGCGAACGAGGTTTCCATCGCTGCGTAGCGATTCTTCTCGTACAGGGTGACGGCGTGGCCGCGTTTGGCGAGGGCGTAGGCGGTGGTGACGCCGGTGATGCCGCCGCCGATGATGGCAATGGTTTTCATGGTGCTCAAAGCTCCGACCGTCAAAGGGGTTGAGGCCCGGTACGCACGACGCGTGCCGGACACCCCCTCTGTTCGGAACCTGAGAGATTCACGCCGCGCCGCCATTGGCGATGCTGCGTTTGCTCCTTCGGTGGGCCGGGCGACGATGGGCCTGGCCACTCTTCAGAGTTTCAATGCATGGCACCGGTCCGTGGGCCTGAGAGTTTCCGGGGTGGTTGCTCCTTCGGCGCCGGGCCGTCACTGGTGTGACCCTGCCCGGACTCTCCCGATGCCAGCCCGGCTGCGAGCCGGCCTGTTCTGCACTGCGCGGATACCATACCAGCGACCCGACTGCAGACCTGCCTTTGTAGCACGACGCGCATGCTCCCCGGAAGACGCCCCACGCTTCGCGACTGGTTTTCGGCCTTCCTGGCCGGCGCGGTCGCCATCGCGTTGAGGGCCGTCGCGCAGCCCTTGATGGGGGACGATCTGCCGTTCGTGGTGGCCTACCCGGCCGTCGTGTTCACGTCCCTGATGTGGGGCACCGGCCCGGGGCTGATCACCGCCTTGATGTGCGCGGCGGCCGTCGTCATACCGCAGATTTCGCCCGGCATGCCGAGCGGCGAGCTGCCCGTGCAGGTGGGTGGTTACCTCATCGCATGCATCGTGATCGCACTGCTGTGCGGGCAACTGGGCCGCACGCGATCGCTCGAAACGCACAAGGAAGCTACCGTCGAGGTGCCGGAAACGCCGCTCACGGTGTGGCTGCGTGCCGTGTTGTGGGGCGCGTTCCTGATACCGGCCACGGTGTTCGTGGTGATTGCGTGGTGGGGCTTCGACCGCGCCCAGCGCGAGGCCGACGCGACGGCGGCGCGCGCAAGCGACCTGCTCTACCGGCATGCGCAGCGCACCTTCACGATCGCATCCGACATTGCATCCCGGGCGGACCTGACGGCACTGGAGAGCGACGAAACCAACCTGAAGCACGAAGCCATCATCCAGCAGCGCCTGTCCGACATGACGGCGGGCTTGCCGGCGGTGGTCAACCTGAACCTTTTCGACTCGCGCGGGCAGCTGGTGTCGCGCAGCGACCAGTTCCCCGTCACCAACCGCGGCTCGATCGAAGACCGCACGTACTTCCGCGACCAGTTCGTGGCCGGCCGCGGCATCGGCATCAGCGAAGTGGTGATCGGGCGGCAGAGCGGCCTCGAACTGATCAACGTGGTGCTGCGCCGGTCGTCGCCCGACGGCAGCTTCAAGGGGATCGTGACGGTGGCGTTGTCGCCCGACTACTTTCGTGACTACTACCGCTCGCTGGGTTCGGCCGACGAGAACCTGGCGAGCTTTACGCTCATCCACACCGACGGCGAGATTCTGGCGCGCTGGCCCAAGCCGCCCGACGGGCGATCGCAGGTGCCGCCTGCCAGCCGGGTAGCGAAGCAGGTGGCCGAGGGTGCGAGCCAGGGCAGCATGGTGCTGCCAGCCGCACCCGGCCGGGAAACCCGGCTTGTGAGCTTCAAGCGCGTAGACAACTTTCCTCTCTACGTGGTGGCAGGGTTCAGCCGCGAAGCGATGTTCGCGAGTTGGTACCGATTTCTCGCACTGCTGGCGGCCATTCTTGTGCCGACGACCTCGCTGCTGGTGTACGTCTCGTGGGTGGCCTTGAAGCGTACGCGCCGCGAGCAGGCCACCGCGGCCGAGCTGCAGGAGCAGACGCGCCGCCGCGCCATCGCCGAACGCAACATGCTGGAATCGCAGAAGCTCGAGACATTGGCCGTGGTGACTGGCGGCGTGGCGCACGATTTCAACAACCTGCTGGCCATCGTCAACGCCAGCCTGCATGTGCTGAAACGCCGACACCCCGAGTTGGCGGAAGAAAAGCAGGTGGTCTCGATGACGCGCGCGATCCAGTCGGGAGTGCGGCTGACGCGGCAGCTGCTGTCGTTCTCGCGCAAACAGGCGCTGCGCCCCGAAAGCGTCAACCTGCAGAGCTGGCTGCCGGCCACCGAAGGGCTCATCCAGACCACACTCGGCCCCAACATCACCTGGCAGGCGATGGTCGAGCCCGGCACCTTGCCGGTCAAGGTCGACCTGGGTGAGCTGGAGCTCGCGCTCATCAACCTGGTGGTGAATGCGCGGCACGCGATGCCGAAGGGCGGCGCGCTCAGCGTGCGCGCCGGCAACTCCAGCGAACGCAGCGCGACCAGCGGCTCGATGGTGACCCTCTCGGTGAAGGACGGCGGTGTCGGCATCCCGCCCGAACTCCTGACGAAAGTGCTCGAGCCTTTCTTCACCACGCGCGAGAAAGGCGCCGGCTCGGGGCTGGGGCTGAGCCAGGTCAACGGCTTCTGCATCCAGGCCGGCGGCTTCGTTCGCATCGACAGCGTGGTTGGCGAGGGCACGACCGTGGTCATGCACCTGCCGGCCGACCAGGGTGCCCCTGTGGTGGCGGTCGAAGACGAGCCGATGGTGCCGGCGCGGCTCACCGGCCGCGTCCTGCTTGTCGAAGACAACGACGAGGTGGCCAGCACCACCGAGATGCTGCTTCGCACCGCCGGGCTGGACGTGGTGCACATGCCGAGCGCCGACGCGGCATTGGCTCATCTGGCCAGCGCGGCCGAGCAACCTGACGTGGTGTTGAGCGACATCGCGATGCCGGGCTCGATCAACGGCATCGGCCTGGCCGTCGAGCTTCGCAAGCGGCGCCCCGGCCTGCCGGTGCTGCTGACCAGCGGCTATGCCGAGCAGCTCGGCGAGGCCACCGCGATCGGCTTGCGCGTGCTGCCCAAGCCGGTGGCACCGGAACACCTGCTGGCCGAGTTGCGCGCGGTGTTGCCGGCCGAAGCCGAGCCGGTCGAAAGCAAGTAGCGCCGTTGCCATGGAAGCTGTGCCCGAGCACTTCGAACACCCGCACGACGCGGCGGAGTTCAAACGCCCTGCCCGCGCCGGCGTGGAGCTGTACCGCGCGCACATCGTGCGCTACGCCTTCGACCCGCACACCCACGAAGCCTTTGGTCTGGGCGCGATCGAATCGGGCGTGGAGCGCTTTCGCTACCGCGGCGGCGAGCACCTCGCACCAGCCGACACGCTGGTGCTGATGAATCCCGACGAGCTGCACACCGGCCGCGCCGAGACCGAGCAGGGCTGGTCCTACCGCATGGTCTACCTCGACGCGGCGCTGCTCGAAGAGGTGAGCGGCGAACGCGGCTGGTGGTTTGAGCAACCCACTGCACACGACCCGCTGCGTGCACAGCAGGTGAGCCGCTGGCTGGCTGCGATGTGGGACACACCCGACGCGTTGGCGGGCGACGGTGCCCTGTTCGAACTGCTGCAACTGCTGCGGCCGCATGCGCGCATCGGCATGCCGCACGCTGTGCCCATCCGCATCACTGCCGATGCCTCGCTGGCACGCGCGCTCGCGCTGATGCACGACGAGTACGCCAGCGAACTGACGTTGGAGCGTCTGGCCGGCGAGGCCGGCCTGAGCCCGTTTCACTTCTTGCGCCGTTTCAAGCAGCGCTACCACGCCACGCCGCACCAGATGCTGATGGCGCTGCGGCTGTTTCGCGCCAAGCAGCGGCTCGCGGCGGGAGACCGCCCGGCCGAGGTGGCCGCAGCAGTCGGCCTGGTCGATCAGGCTCATCTCACACGCCGCTTCGCGCGCATGTATGGCGTGACGCCGGCCCGTTATCAAGCGCAATTGCGTACAAGACCCGCTTCGCAGGCCTGAGCCACACTCGGGAATGAGCACCGGTCTGTTGTACGCCCTCACTGCAGGGCTGATGTGGGGCCTCGTCTTTGTCGGCCCCTTGATGTTGCCCGAGTACCCCGCCACGCTGCAATCGTTCGGGCGCTACCTCGCGTTCGGGCTGATTGCGTTGCCGCTGGGCTGGCTCGATCGAAAGCGCCTGGCCGAGCTGACGCGCGCGGACTGGATCGAAGCACTCAAGCTCGCAGCGGTGGGCAACATCGTCTACTACCTGTTTCTCGCGAGTGCCATCCAGCGCGCTGGCGGGCCGCTGCCAACGATGATCATCGGCACGCTGCCGGTGGTGATCGCCATCACTGCCAACCTGCGCTCGGGGGCCAACCGCGAGGCCAAGCTGCCCTGGCTGCGCATGCTGCCGTCGCTGGGCCTGATCGCGGCCGGCATCGCGCTGGTCAACCATGTGGAGATCGCGCATCTGCAGCAAGACCCGAACGCCGACGTCGCACGCTATGCACTGGGTGCGCTGCTGGCGGTCGGCGGCGTCGCCTGCTGGACGTGGTATCCCATTCGCAACGCCGAATGGCTGCGTGCCCACCCGGACCGCAACCCACGCAGTTGGGCCACGGCACAGGGCCTCGCCACGCTGCCACTGGCGCTGATCGGCTATGTGCTCGCCTGGACATGGAGCGCGTTGAGCGGCGACTCCTTTGCTATGCCCTTCGGCCCTCGCGCAGCCGACTTCCTGCTGCTGATGTTTGCGATCGGCCTGTTCGCCTCGTGGCTGGGCACGGTGTGCTGGAACGAAGCCAGCCAGCGCCTGCCTCCTTCGCTGGCCGGGCAGCTCATCGTCTTCGAGACGCTGGCCGCACTCAGCTATGCCTTCGTGCTGCGGCAGCAGTGGCCTCAGCCGCAAACCCTGGCCGGCATCGGCCTGCTGGTCGCCGGCGTGATGTGGGCCCTGCGCACCAAGCCCGAGCCGCTGGCAGCCGAAGGCCACGCGTCCTGAAACTCCGGGCACAAAAAAGCCGGCCCGCAGGCCGGCTTGAAACTTAGGAAAAGTTTTCGATCAGAACGAGTGACGCAGGCCGAGCTCGACGCCGCTCGACTTCTGGCCGGCAGCCAGGGTGAGAGCCGAGGTAGCAATGGCGGTCTTCGAAGCGCCCTTGTTGTCGAGGCGAGCGTAGGTGCCGTACAGCGCGGTGCGCTTCGACAGGTTGTAGACATAGCCGATTGCTGCCAACGTGATGTCATCAGCATCTCTGGTCGCGGTTGCAAGCGTGCCGCCGGACAGGTCGCCCTTACCGAACGAAACGCGGAGCGAGCCTTGGCCGATCGGGGCGGTAGCACCGACGTAGTACAGGCGTTCCTTGATGGCCAGGAACTTGATCTGCGAGAACGAACCCGACAGACGAACGACACCGAAGTCATACGCTGCACCCACGGTACCGACCTTGTACTTGTCTGCGGCAGCGTTCGCTTCGGTCGTGCCGTAAGCGCCCGACACGTCCAGACCACCCGATGCGAAGCCAAGTCGGCCACCGACATACTTGTTGCCAACCGTGCCTTCACCAGCTGCCACAGCGACGGAGCCGTACACGCCGCCGATGTTCTTGGGCAGGAAGTACTGCACTTCGTTGTCAGCACGGGTGTTGGTGTTGACCGTGCCCGTCAGCTTGGACTGCAGGTTGGAGAACTTGCCCACGCCGTTGTCGCCGAAGGCGTCATAGGCAGACATGGCGGTGTAGGTGGGCGTGAAGTCACGGCCGAGGCGCACTTCGCCGAGGCTGGAGCTTTCCAGGCTCACGGTCGAGCGGCGGTGCCAGAACTTGCCGCTGGAGTTGATGGTGCCGTCGTCCGGGTTCAGCCCAGCTTCGAGCCAGAAGCCAGCCTTCAACCCGCCGCCGAGGTCTTCGGTGCCGCGGAAGCCAAGGCGGCTGCTGTTGTAGCCGTCGGTGCCGGTTTGCCAAATGTTGTCGCCGCCATTCTTGATGTTGCGGACATTGGCGTCGACCACGCCGAACAGCGTGACGGACGATTGGGCCGAGGCGACGCCTGCGAAGCCGGAGAGCACTGCGAGGGCAATGAGTGATTTCTTCATGGTATTTGTTCCAACAGTTTGATGGAGAGTAGGCAGCGCAACTTCAGGGTTCACGTCTGCCGCGGACAGGTCCTGCGCGAACCGAGAGATTAGACCAACAAGAGGAAACCCTTGCGCCATAACCCTAATGATTTTAGAAACCGTTGGATGCAAACGACGATGCCTTGGAGGCTCTCGCTTTCATGTTTTTGACATCTTGACTGGCTAGGACGTCAGGGCCTCGTCAAGGACTTCGATCCAGTGCCTGACTGGCACGGTCGTGCCAGTTTGAAGGTGCTGGATGCAGCCGATGTTGGCCGACACGATGACCTGCGCCTGCACAGCCGCCAGCTGAGCCAGCTTGCGGTCGCGCAGCTGGTGAGCGAGCTTCGGCTGAAGCACCGAATACGTGCCCGCCGAGCCGCAGCAAAGATGGCTTTCGTTGGCGGCGAGCTTGACGTCAAAGCCCAGGGCATTCAGGTGCACCTCGACGCCTCCCCGCAGTTGCTGGCCATGCTGCAGCGTGCAAGGCGGATGGAACACGAGTTCGCGCGCCTTGGGTTTGCGCAGCTTGTTCTTGAGCTTGGGCCCGATGTCGGGCAGCAACTCGCTCAGGTCTTTGGTGAGTTCGCTGATGCGGCGCGCCTTGTCGGCATAGGCAGCGTCGTGCATCAGTGAGTGGCCATATTCCTTGACCGTGACGCCGCAGCCCGAAGCGTTCATCACGACGGCTTCTATCTGGTTTGCCGATACCAACGGCCACCATGCATCGATGTTGCGGCGCATGTCGGCCAGCCCGCCTTCGGTGTCAGCCAGATGGGTGCGGATGGCGCCGCAACAGGCCGCGTCGTCAGCCACCAGCGTCTGGATGCCCGCGGCATCGAGCACGCGGGCGGTGGCGCTGTTGATGTTGGGCATCATCGCGGGCTGCACGCAGCCCATCAGCATCAGCACCTTGCGTCCGTGGGCGCGGGTCGGCCATTGGTGTGCACGCGGGCCGGCCTTGGCGGGCACCTTGTCCTTGAGCGCGGCCGGCAGCAGCGGGCGAAGTGCTTGGCCCAGTTTCATCGCAGGCCCGAAGGCAGGCGAGGTGAGACCTTCCTTCAGCAGCCACCGCACCGCCCGTTCCTTCGCCGGGCGCGGCACGCGCTCTTCGACGATGCGACGACCGATGTCGACCAGCTCGCCGTATTGCACGCCCGAGGGGCAGGTGGTCTCGCAATTGCGGCAGGTGAGGCAGCGGTCCAGATGAAGCTGCGTCTTGGGCGTGACGGGCTCGCCCTCGAGCACCTGCTTCATCAGGTAGATGCGGCCACGCGGGCCATCGAGTTCGTCGCCCAGCAACTGGTAGGTCGGGCAGGTGGCGGTGCAGAACCCGCAATGCACGCACTTGCGGAGAATGGCCTCGGCCGCCTCGCCATCGCGCGTGCCCTTGAACTCGGGAGAGAGTTTGGTTTGCATCAGGCGAGGGTGTAAGTCGCGCCCCAGAAATAGGGCCACGCCGTCCATTCGAACGCCGTGGCGCGGTCACCGAGCAGGCGGCGCAGCTCGTCGGCGTCGGGAAAGTTCTTCAGCACCTCATGCGTCGAGCCATCCTCGAGGCGACGGCTCTGGTAAGAGTTGCCCAGCTCGTCGCGCCGCGTGATCGGCTGGCTGCTGCCCTCGACATAGCGGTTGTCGATCAGCACCACCCGGGCGCCGGGTTGCAGGCAGGCGTGCAGGCCATCGAGCCATTCCGCGGTGCGCTGCAATGGCACGTGCGACCACCAGAAGGCGGCAAAGGCCGCATCGAACTGCGGTGGCAGACCCAGCGCGTACGCATCGGCGAGCCTGAACTCGATGCGCTCGTGCGGCAGCGGCTTGCTCCGCGCCAAGGCGAGCACTTCGTCGTTGACATCGGTCGCTGTCCACGACGCGCATTGCGCCGCGGCATGCGGGGTCCAGTAGCCGGTGCCACAGGCGACTTCGAGCACGCGCCGGCCTTCGAACGCCGCGGGCAGCCACGCCTTGATGGCCGCGATGTCCGCCTGCCGCTCGGGCTTGTCGTAGATGCGCTCGTACTCGCTGGCGCGTTGCGCGTAGTAGCGCTGCATGCTGTCGACGGTGGCGTGGCTCATCATCTACATCCCAGGGTAAAGCCGGCCCGGGTTGAACACCCCGGCGGGGTCGAAAGCCTTCTTCAGATCGCGGTGAATGCGGTCCAACGGGGACTTGAGCGGTGCAAACGCGCCACCCGCCTTGTGTTTTGCCATGAACAGCGAGGCGTGCCCGCCGACCCGGGCAGCGGCTTCCCGCACCTTGGCAGCCGAGGCCGAGGTACACAGCCAGCGCTGCGCGCCATGCCATTCGATGAGCTGCTCGCCCGGCAGGATCAGCGGATTGGCCGTCTGCGGTACCGACACCCGCCAGAGCGCTACGCTGCCGCCAGCCACGGCCGCCTGCGCCTTGAGGAAGTACTCGTCGGTCTGGTTGCGCAGGCCGTCCCAGAACGGGCTGGCGTGTGCCGGCTCGATGAGGTCGCCGCCCAGCGTGGCGACGGCCGACTGCACCGCCGCCAGCGCGCCGCGCAGGCGCAGCAGCAGCGTGCCATCCCACCAGGCGCTTGCGTTCAGCGGCAAAGGCAACGCGCCCCAGGCATTGAGCTGCTCGAGGGCACTCACCTGGTCGAGCTGGAAGCGCAGCGTGGCGGTGGCCGGCGCCATCGGCAGCACCTTGAGCGACACCTCGAGGATCACGCCCAGCGTGCCCATCGAGCCCGCCAGCAAGCGCGACACGTCGTAGCCCGCCACATTCTTCATCACCTGGCCGCCGAAGCTCAGCACCTCGCCCTTGCCGTTCAGCATGCTCGCGCCGAGCACGTAGTCGCGCACGGCCCCCACCGACGCGCGCGACGGGCCCGACAAGCCTGCGGCCACCATGCCGCCGACGGTGGCGCCGGTGGCCCCATGGGTCACGAAGTGCGGCGGCTCGAAAGGCAGGCACTGGCCGCGCTCGGCCAGCACCGTCTCGAGCTCGATCAAGGTGGTTCCGGCGCGTGCGGTCACGACCAGCTCACTCGGCTCGTAGCTGGAAATGCCGGTCAGCCCGGTGGTATGCAGGGGCTCGCCCAGCGGCGCCTCGCCATAGAAGCTCTTGCTGCCGCCGCCGCAGATGTTGAGCGGTGTGGCGGCAGACTGTACAGCAAGCACTTGGTCGATCAGGGTCTGGAGCGCAGGGTCGGTGGAGTTCATGTCTGCGCGTATTCTCGCGCGGCTGCGTCACGACCTGTCCAGTCCAGCCGGCGCGCCCACTCCACCTGTGAGAATCACTGAGTCATGATCCTGCCACGACACAGAGTCAAGGCAGCGGTGGACGCGCAATTTCCGGATTTCCCGGCTGGCATATGGCGAACTTTTCGCCTGGTAGTCGGGCAATGTTGAACCTGAGCTGTTCACCGAGGTGAGGATGACGCTTCTCGGTGTTCTCTGAGGTTTCCAACAGTGCTCGGTCATTCAACCCACGCTGCCCGCAGCCGCGAAAACGAGCCTCGTTCGCTCGCCTGCCGATGTGAACTCGATGGCGTGCGACAAATCATGGAAGTCCAGCATGAGGCAGGCTTCGTTTGCACCGTGGCGCCACTGCAATGACAGGCATCGGTCGGCCGTTGGCAGCACCGAAAACTCGCCGTCGAAGGCAGCACAGTCGTTGCGCAGCCGGATCAGTTGCATGAGCTGCTGCACCACCGGTCGCTGGAGTTCGCGCTCGACTTCTTGCGGGCTGTAGCGGTGGCGGTTGATGTCGCGGCCCACACCTGAGCGCATCAGCAGATCCATGTCGTTCTTGCCGGCGAGCAGGCCGACGTAGTAGACCTGCGGGATGCCGGGCATGAAGAACTGGATCGCCCGCGCCAGCAGGTAGGCGCGGTCATCGCGCCCCAGCGCGTCGTAGAAGGTGCAGTTGACCTGGTAGATGTCGAGGTTGGAGGCCGCCGCCCCCGTGGCCTCGCGGCTTTGGCCCTGGCTGTTGGCGTGAATCGTCTCGACCAGCTGATCGAGATCTTCTGGTGGCACTAGGCCGGGCCGGCCGCTGCGGTCGAGCGCGTCGGCGCCGATGTCGATGATGCCGATGCCGTCGTGCGTGTCGAGCACGGTCAGCGCGTTGCGGGGGCGCTGCGCGATCCAGGCCTTGAGGTACTGGGCTGTTTTGAAGAAGAAGGCATGCAGCACCAGGGGCGGCAGCGCAAAGTCGTAGACCCAGTCGACCCGCTTGGCGATGTCGATCTGACTGCGGTAGTAAGAGTGCACCTCGACCAGCACCTCCAGCCCCAGCGCGCGCGCGCGGGCGGCGAACTCGTCGATGAACTCGAAGGTCTCGGGCATCATGAAGCAGCTCTGGCCGGCCTTCTTGATGGCATAGCCGATGGCATCGAGGCGAATCAGCTTCACGCCGCTGGCGGCCAGGGTGCCCAGAATGCTGTCGAGGTAGCGGCGGCCTTGCGGGTGCTGCACGTCGATGTCGATCTGCTTGGCCGTGAAGGTGGTCCAGAGAATGCGCTTCTCGCCGCTGTGCAGCGTGACGGCGGTGTAGGGCAGGCCCGGCCGGGGGCGGTAGACGGCGGCGAGGTCGGCCTCGGTTGCGCCCTGGGGGAACACCGCATCCAACGTCAAGAAGAGCCCGCTGTAGGGCGAGGCCGCGCCGTGGGCCAGGTAGTCCTTGAACTGCGGGCTGTCGGACGACATGTGGTTCACGATCACATCGGCCATCAGGTCCACGTCGACCGAGAGCGCTGCTACGTCGGACCAATCGCCGAGCTTGCGGTCGACCAGCGTGTGGTCGATGGGGTCGAAGCCCGCATCAGCGCCGTCGATGGTGTGGAAGAAAGGCAGGACGTGAACTGCGCCGAACAGATTGGCCAGCGGGCCTTTCAGCAGCTGGTGCAGATCGCGCAGGCCGCCGCCGCTGAGCCGGTCTGCGTAGGCAATGAGTTGGACTTTGTTTTTCATCGGTGTCTTTACGTGCGGCCCAGGCAAACGCCGTTGCGATCGAACAAGTGAATGCCACCGGCCACTGGCCGGAGGCGAACGCGGCTGCCCACGTCGTGGCTGAGCTGGCCCGGCGGCACCCGCACGCACAGCGGCTGCTGCGCATGCGGCACCAGCAGGTAGAGCAGGGTGGTGTCGCCCAGGCGCTCCACAAAATCGACGCTGAGCGACCACGCCGGCTGGGCGGGCGTTGCCAACTCGAAGGCCTCGGGCCGCACGCCGATCTCGGTGCAGCGCGACACGTCCACCCCCGGTGGGAGGGCGATGGGCAGCTCGTTCAGGCCCGACACACGCAGGGTACAAGCGGGCAAGGCACAAGCGTCGCCCTGGGGCGTGAGCGCGCCGCTGAGAAGGTTCATGCGCGGCGAGCCGAGAAACTGCGCCACGAAGCGGTTGGCCGGGTGCTCGTACAGATTCATGGGCTGGCCGACCTGCTCCACCAGACCGCCGTTGAAGACCGCGATGCGGTCGCCCATGGTCATGGCCTCGGTCTGGTCGTGCGTCACGTAGACCATGGTCGAGCCCAGCTGCTTGTGCAGTTTGGTCAGCTCCACCCGCATCTGCACGCGCAGGTTGGCGTCGAGGTTGGAGAGCGGCTCGTCGAACAAAAACACCTCGGGCCGGCGCACGATCGCGCGGCCGATGGCCACGCGCTGGCGCTGGCCGCCCGACAAGGCCTTGGGCGTGCGCTCGAGCAGGTGGCCGATCTGCAGGATATCGGCGGCGCGCGCCACTTCCTTGCGGATCTCATCCGCCGGCATGCCGTGCATCTTGAGGCTGAAGCCCATGTTCTGCGCCACCGTCATGTGCGGGTACAGCGCGTAGCTCTGGAACACCATGGCCACGCCGCGCTCTGGCGCCGGGATGTCGTTGGCCACACGGTCGCCGATGAGCAGATCGCCCTGCGTCACCTCTTCGAGCCCGGCGATCATGCGCATCAGCGTGCTCTTGCCACAGCCCGACGGGCCGACGAAGACCATGAACTCGCCGTGCTTCACCTGCAAGTCCACCCCCCCGATGGTTTCGACCTCACCGTAGCTCTTGCGTATGCCGCGCAGCGTCACACTGGCCATGAGCTCACTCCACATTTGTTCATATCGATCAACCCTTGATCGCGCTCGAAATCGCGCTGCTGACAAACCACCGTTGAAATGCAAGGAAGAGCGCGAGCGTGGGGATCGTCGCCATCGCGGCGAACGCCATCACGCTGCCCCACTCCCGCGGGAACTGGCCGAAGAAGGTCTGCATGGCCAGCGGCAGCGTGCCGTAGGTGTCGCCGCGCACCACCATCACCGGCCACAGCAGATCGCCCCAACGCGCCAGGAATTGCAGGATGGCCACCGTCGCGATCACCGGCTTGGACAGCGGCATCACGATGCTCCAGTAGATGCGCCAGCGCGAGGCACCATCCATCAGCGCCGCCTCTTCCAGATCACGGGGCAGCTCGATGAAGAACTGATAGAAGAGGTAGACAGAAAACGCGTTGGCGATGAAGGGGATCACCTGCACCTGGTAGCTGTCGAGCCAGCCGATGCTGAGCCCTTCGGCGCCGAGCCACGGCAGCTCGTTCACCAGCAGCAGCAGCGGCACGGCAATGGCCTCGAACGGAATGATGATGAGCGCGACGATGAGCGCCAGCAGCAGGTCGCGCCCGAAGAAGCGAAAGCGCGCCAGCGCATAGGCGAGCATGCTGTTGACGAGCACGCCCAGGCCGACGGTGAGCGCCGTGATGCCCACCGAGTTGACGAAGGCGCGCAGGTAGGGCGTGTTCTGGAACACCTTGGCGAAATTGGCGAACGAGATATCGCCATAGGGCACGAAGGCCAGCAGGCTGCCCATGTCGGTGAGCAGCTGCATCTCGTCGGCCTTGAAGGCGGAGACGAACATGAAGGCCAGCGGCAGCAGGAAGAATGCGCTGAGCAGGGCATGCAGGCCGTACTGCACGAGGCGCGAGCCGATTCGGCGAGTCGTCATCGCACCGTCCTCTCTTCGCGCAGCACCAGCCGCTGCAGCACCGAGATCGCCAGCACGATCAGGAAGAACACCACCGAGAGCGCCGAGGCGTAGCCGATCTTGCCGTTGCGAAAGCCCTCGTGAACCATCAGCATGACCATGGTGCGAAAGCTGTCCACCCGCGCCGAGGCCCCGCTGTTGGAGATGATCTGCACCTGCGTGAAGAGCTGGAAGGCGTAGATGGTGGTCGTGACCATCACGAAGATGAGGGTGTTGTTCAGCATGGGCAGGGTGATGTAGCGGAACTGCTGCCAGGGCCGGGCGCCATCGAGCCGCGCGGCCTCATACAGGTCACCGGGGATGGACTGCAGGCCCGCCAGAAACACCAGCATCTGGAAGCCCACGCCTTGCCACACCGAGAGCAGCATCACCGCGGGCAGCACGAGCTTGGGGTCGCGCAGCCAGTCTTGCGGGCCCACGGCGCCGAATGTGAGCAGCTGCACCAAGCGGTTGATGACGCCGGCATCGGGGCTGTAGAGCAGCGACCAGATCACCGCCACCACCGCCATGGTGGTGGCCACGGGCATGAAGTAGATGGTTCTGAAGAGGCGCACACCGGCGAGCTTCTGATTCACCAGCAAGGCCAGCATCAAGGCCAGCGCCGACTGCACCGGCACGACGATGACGACGAACAGAAAGTTGTTGCGCAGCGCCGCCCAGAAGCTCTCGTCATCGAACAGCCGCAGGTAGTTGCGCGCGCCGACCCAGGCGGTGCTTACCTGCTCGCTGGTGACGAGTCGCTGGTTGGTGAACGACAGGCCAAGCGCCATCAAGAAGGGCAGCACCAGGAACACGAGCAGCAGGACTAGCGCCGGTGCGGCAAAGAGCCAGGGCGTCGCCGCGGCAAGGGTTGTCTGAGATCGTTTCATGGCTTCGTGGCCGGTCGGAGCGTGGGCGTGGCCGTGGCCGCGCGGGCCAAGCCTTGGTCGATGGTCTCGGCTGCGGCGTTGAGTGTGCGTTGCACGTCTGCCCCTTTGGCGATCTCTGCCACGGCCTGGGCAAACGCGCGGCTCACCAGCGGGTAGTTCGGGGTTTGTGGCCGCACCCGCGCATGGCCGGCCATCAGCTGTTCGGCGTACAGGCGCAAGGGGACGCCCAGTGCGTAGTCGGGGCTGAAGGCTAGCGCCGCTCCGGTGGCGGGAACAGCGCCGTTGATGTCGGTCACGCGCAAGATTTCGATTCGGCTCATCAGGTGCTCGATGAACGCGGCGGCGGCTTGCGGGTGGGCACATGAGGCCGCGATGCCGAAGTTCCACGACCCCGAGCCTGTGACTGGTTTGCTGCCGAAGCGGGGCAAAGGCAGCAGCATCAGGCGCTCGCCGAGCGCGCGCCGGTAGTCCTTGAACACCCAGTGGCCCACCCACGACAAGGCGCTTCGCCCGCTGACGAAAGCCTTGTCGTCGGCGGGCGCGGTGTCCACATAGCCCGCATTGACCCAGCCTTGAAACGTGCTCAAGGCCTTGACGGCAGCGGGGCCGTTGATGACGCCTTGGGCGCGCCCGGACTCGCCGCGATCAATCAAGTCACCGCCAAAGCCCTGCAAGATGGGGGCAAAGCCGTAGGTGAACCATTCGCCCACGCCGTAGTTGAACTTCATGTCGAGCGGCGAGGCCACGCCGGCCACTTTGAGTTTCTTGAGCACGTCTTCAAACTCGGCCAGCGTCCAACCTGCATCTGCGCGCGTGGGAATGCGCACGCCGATTTTCTGCAGCCACTCGCGATTGCCCCACAGCGCCAGGCCCGAGTCGTATTGGCCGAGGCTGTAGAGGCGGCCGTTGACGGTGCCCTGGCGCGCCACTGAGCTGAGCAGGGCGCGGCGCACGGTCGCCAGACGATCGAAGCCGTCGAGCGGCAACAGGTGGCCGCTCGCGGCATAGGCGGCCACGTTGGGGCCGTCGAACTCCAGCACGCAAGGCAGCTTCCCGGCCGCGGCGGCACGGGCCACCTCATCGCCATACGTGGCCTCGGGCACCGGCACGAGTTGCGCCTGCGCGCTGCCGCGCAGCGCGGCCGGGCGCTCGTTGAAGGCTTTGACCGAGGCCACATACGCGTCGCGCTCGGGCCCGGGGCCGGCATGCACCCACACGGTGATGACTTGTGCCTGCACCATGCACGCCGCCAATCCGAGTAGCACCGCGCTGATGACGCGTGCGGGCCGCACAGCCATTGCGCGCGGCGCATTCATTTTGTGGGGTAGCCGTTGTTGTCTTCGATGGCTTGATCGATGCGCTTGGCCGCGCGATCGAGCTCCTTCTTCACGTCGGCACCGGCCACGATGTTGTTCACGGCTTCGGCAAACGCCGTGCTCACCGCCGGGTAGGCGGGCGTCTCGGGCCGCACGAGGGCGACCTTTTGCTGAATCTGATCCACATACAAACGCAGCGCGCCGTTGGGCCCGTAGTCCTTGCTCAGCGCCAGTGCGGCGTTGGTGCCTGGAACGGCGCCGTTGGCCTCGGTCACACGCAAGATCTCCGCGGGCGTCATCAGGTGCGCCAGCACCTTGGCCGCGGCACCGGGGTTCTTGCAGTCGGCCGAAATGCCAAAGTTCCATGAGCCTGCGCCGGTCACGGCCTTGGCGCCGAACTTCGGGGTGGGGATCAGCACCAGGTCGTCGCCCAGCGCTTTCTTGTAGTCGCGGTAAGTCCAGTGGCCCACATACGAGAGCGCCGCGCGGCCCTTGATGAAATCGGCATCGTCTTTGGTGGCCGCATTGACGTAGCCCGCCTTGACCCAGCCCTGCAACATCGTCAGTGCCTTGACAGCCGCCTCGCCGTTGATGCTGCCCGAGGCGGTCTTGAAGCCGTTGCGGTTGATGAGGTCGCCGCCCAGGCTTTGCACGATGGGCGAGAAGCCGTAGCTGAACCATTCGCCCACGCCGTAGTTGAACTTCATGTCCAGCGGGGTGGGCACGCCGCTATCTTTGAGCTTCTTGAGCGCCGCATTGAGTTCTTCCAGGTTCCAGGCGTCACCGACCTTGTCTGGAATGCGCACGCCGGCCGCCTTGAGCAACTTGCGGTTGCCCCACACCGCCAGGCCGGAGTCGAACTGCCCCACGCTGAAGAGCTTGCCGTTGTAGCTGCCCTGGCGCTGCAGCGAGGGCAGCATGTCGGCGCGGGCGGGTGCCAGCTCGGTGAAGCCATCGAGCGGAATGATCTTTCGGGTCCAGGCGTAGTTGTAGACGTTGGGGCCATCGAAATCGAGCACGCAGGGCAGCTTGCGGGCCAACGCGGCCGCGTTCACCTGGTCGCTGTAGCTGCCTTCGGGCAGCTTGGTCAGATCCAGGCGGATGTCTTTGTTTTGCTGATTGAAGGCTTGCGCGGCGGCGGCATAGGCGATGGCCTCGGGCCCGGGCCCAGCGTGGACCCACACGGTCACCACCGTTTGGGCCTGGGCCATGCAACCCCATGCGGCGATGAGTGCGGCAACCAGCGTGCGTTTTGTCTTGGTGTTCATTCGGTGTGCTCCTTGTGTATGGCTTGTCTTTACGTTCCGCGCCCCATGCGCTTGGCATGCAACACCCACAACCTGGCGAGTTCGGCCGTGCCGTCGTCGCCCCCCACCGATTTGAAGCTGGGCACGGCTTTTGGTGCGTCACCGGCCATGAGCTGCGCCACGGCCCAGTGCAGCTTCACATCGTCGGCCCGCTTGAGCTTGCCTTTGGCCAGGCCCTCTTGCATCAGGCTCAGGCCGCGCGCCTTGTCGCCGCCGAAGACTTGCCTCAAGCCCAGGTTGGCGAGCGCCGTGCCGTCTTTGGCCGCCCGTGCCTCGGCCTCGGCCGTGGGCAGCTCGGCCTGCTCGGTGGCAAGGCGCTTGGCCACCAGTTCGCGCAGGCGCTTGTGGCGGTCGGCTTCGGTGCCTACGCCCACCCCCAGCAGACCATCGGCAAAGCCCTTGTCGACCACTTGCCTGGCCTCGCCGGCCAAGCCGGCTTGCAGCGCGAGCTGGGTCATTTCCATGTAGTCGTTGGCGTTGCCCATGCTGCCGGTGGCGAGCGACAGGCGATAGACGTCCAGCGCCAGACGGTCGCTGAAATTGGGCTGCTGCTGCAAGCGCCCCAGCAGGTCGACCCAGTAGGCTTTGCTGGGGTGGTAGGTCACCAGCCGTTCGAGCGCCCACACGTAGGTGCGGTTGTCTTTGAGCCGGGCGCTGGCATTGACCAACAGCTTGAGCCGGTCTTCACCGGGTGTGGCGCCGGCCTTTTCAGCGGCCTGGATTTCGAGCGTCAGCTCTTTGGCGGCGCCCGCGAAATCGCCCGCCAGGTACTGGCTTTGAATCAACAAGCTGCGCACGCTCGCGCTGCTGCCGCCTTCGCGGAAATAGCGCTGGCCCCACTGCATGGCGCGGCTGTAGTTTTGGGCGCGGTAGAAAGCGCCGGTGAGCGACTCCAGCATGCGCAGCTTGTCGGGGCCGCTCAGGCTGGCCGATGCGCTGAGGGCCTCGAACGATCGCGCCGCCGTCTCGGCGTCGCCCGCACCTGAAGCCGCTGCCATGCGCATGCGCTCGATCATCACGGCCTCGCCGGGCGTCTTGCCGCCCACGGTGTCGGCCTCGCGCACTTTGGCCAGCGCGTCTTTGAATTTGCCGGCGCGGATCAGCTCTTGCGCGGCGCGCAGTGGGGTGCCCACGTCGGGGCGCACCGCTTCTTGCGCCACCGCAGGCGCAGCTGCTGCGACCAGCGCGGCGCACAAGACCCATGCACCGCAGAGGCGGTGGGCCCGGAGTGTGTTTCGCCTGCTCATGCCTTCGCGCTCACTTGATGAATTGCTCATTGCCCACCATGCCGAGCTTGCTCACACCCAGGCGCTGGGCACTGGCCATGACGCGGGCCACGGCGGCGTACTCCACCAGCTTGTTGGGGCGCAGGTGCACCTCGGGTTGATCGGCCATGGCGGCGGTGGCTTGCAGCCGTGCCTCCAGCGCTGGCTGCGACGCAAGGGCTTCGCCGTTCCAGAAAATGGTGCCGTCAAAATCGACGTCGATGGTCACCACCACCGGTGGCGCCGTGGGTGGTGGCGGTGTGCCGGTGGGCATGTTCAGGTTGACCGAATGCAATTGGATCGGGATGGTGATGATGAGCATGATGAGCAACACCAGCATCACGTCGATCAAGGGTGTGGTGTTCATCTCGGCCATCACCTCGGGCTCACCGCCACCCGCGCTGCCTACGTTCATTGCCATGGTGGGTCTCTCTAGCCGCGCGCAGGCGGCTCGGTGACGAAGCTGATCTTCTGAATGCCCGCGCGCTGGCAGGCGAACACCACGCGGCCCACCGACTCATAGCGCGAGCTGGCGTCGCCGCGGATGTGGATCTCGGGCTGGGGGCTGACCACCGCCGTTTTCTTCAATCGCTCGACCAGCGCGTTGTTGTCGGGCACGGCCTGGGCGTTCCAGAACACATCGCCGTCCTTCGTCACCGAGATCTCGATGTTCTCGGGCTTGGTCTGGCGAATGATGTTGGTCTCTTTGGGCAAAGAGACAGCAGCGTTTTGCGTCACCACTGGCACGGTGATCAGAAAGATGATGAGCAGCACCAGCATCACATCCACCAGCGGGGTGGTGTTGATGCTGGCCACCACATCATCTTCATCACCGCCTGCAGCTCCGACATTCATGGCCATGTTGTTCTCCTGAGGGGCGGGTTTAACGCGCCGTGGCGCGGCTGCCCAGCAGCTCGCCGTGCAGGTCGGCGCCGAAGCTGCGCACCGATTCCATGGTCACCTTGTTGCGGCGAACCAGCCAGTTGTAGCCCAGCACCGCCGGCACGGCCACCGCCAGGCCGATGGCCGTCATCAGCAGCGACTCGCCCACCGGGCCGGCCACTTTGTCGATGGAGGCCTGGCCGGCAATGCCGATGGCCGTGAGCGCATTCAAGATGCCCCACACCGTGCCGAACAGGCCCACAAACGGCGCGGTGGAACCCACGGTGGCCAGCACGGCCAGGCCGTCTTGCAGGCGGCTCTGCACGTTTTCGATGGCGCGCTGCACGCTCATGCCGACCCAGGTGTTGCGGTCGATGTTGGCCGTCAGTTCGCCCGCGTGGTCTTTGCCGGCGTCCACGCCGCTCTCGGCGATGAACTGAAAGGCGCTGCCGCCCTTGAGCGACTTGATGCCGTCGGGCAGGGTGGCCGATTTGAAGAAGGTCTTGCGCGCCGCACGCGCTTCGGCGCTGAGCTTGAAGCTCTCGAACAGCTTGGTCACCAGGATGTACCAGCTGGCAAAACTCATGATGACCAGGATGATCAGCGTGCCGCGGGCGACGATGTCGCCCTGCGCCCACAGGTGCTTAAGGTCATAGGGGTTCTCGACCGTCTCTTTGGTGACGGTGGCCGCTGCCGGCGTTGCAACAGTCGCGGTGGCGGTCGCCGGCTGGGCGAGCGGCGCACTCGCGCTTTCTTGGGCCATGGCCACAGCGGGGGTGAGACTGGCGACGAGTGCAAGAGCGAGTGCGAGAGCGGCCCATGCGGTCGGTCCGCTGCGGCGTGGGGCGTGAGGGCGTGAAAGCATGGCGATTCCTGACAGAGCAAATGAGTGGGGGCTGGGTTGGGGTTCAGGGAGGCGCGGGCCGGTGGCTCATTCGGCGTTCTTGAACGCGAACTCTTGAACGGCCTGCACTTCCTGGTCGGAGGTGGATTGGCATTGGTACTGCATGACCGCTGCCCGCACCGCGGCGTCGAACACACCGCGCGGCTGCGATTTGATGATCTCCACGGCCGCCACCTTGCCGGCGCGCACCGTGATGCGGGCGGTGACGGCACCGCTGATTTCTTCGGCGACGGCCTTGGCCGGCATCTTGGGCGCGACCATCTTGGGGCAGGCCACACCAATGGCCACGAGGCTGGGCTTGGGCGGGCTGGCCGGCACCGGCGGGGTGGGCGCGATGTCCGTGCTGGCCGGCGGCGGGGTGGACGTGGTGGCGATCACGGCCTGCTGGGGTGGCGGCGGAACCGCAATCTGCACTTCGGGCGGTGGGATGAAGGGCGGCGGCGGCGCCTCGAGCTTGAGCGGTGGCGGCAGCGCGATCTCGGGCGGTGGCGGCGGCTTCTTGATTTCTTCGATGACCTTGGTCTCGATCGGGCGCTTGATGACCTCGACCACCTTCGCTGCCAGGCCGGTGAGCAAGGCATAACCGAGCAGCACATGGAAGGCGATGGCGATGCCCAGGCCGATGGCTTTGCCCGAGCCGGGCTTGGGTTGTTGCGCGAAGTTCAGGGTTGATGACATGGCGGGTTGCTCGGGGCGGCTGCGGCAGGATGAAACGACACGGGCGCCGGGGTCGGCGCCCGTGTCATGGGCTGCGTGGCTGTTGCTTCAGAAGGTGTATTTCACGGTGGCCTTCACGGTGCGGCCGGTGAGTGCACGTGCGGCGCTCCCATTGCCCTCAACTTCGGTGTACGCCAGCTTGTCGAACAGGTTGTTCACACCCAGGGAGAGTTGCGCGGTGGGCGTGAGCTGGTAGTTCAGGAAGGTGTTGACGGTGAAGTAGCCGGGCATCGTGATCGTGTTCGCGTCGTCGGCGAACGACTTCGTGGTGCCCACGATGGCCGCGCCCAACTCCAGGTCACCGATCGCGTACGAGGGCGACAGCTGATACGTCAGATCCGCCTGGCGGCGCGGCTTGTTGCCCACCTGGCTGGCCGTTTGCGAGTCGGTGATCTTGGCGTCGGTGAACGTGGCGCCGCCTGCGAGGCGCAGCCCGCCCATGTTGTAGGACGCCTCCAACTCGACCCCTTGAGATTTGTACTTGTTGGAGGTGAAGGTTTGCGTGGTCGCCTCGAAGTTGCTTTCTTTGGTCCTCGCATCAAACAAGGTGACAAAGGCGCTGAGATTGCCTTGCCGCCACTTGACGCCGCCCTCGACTTGATCGATTTCGTTCACGTTGATGCCGACGGAGCCATCCAACGGTGTGCCGTACAGAAGGCGGTCGGCGCTGAATGCCACGCCATTGCTGACCCGCCCGAAGACAGACAGATTGCGGCTGAACTGGAAGTTGGCGCCCAGCGAGTACGAGGTGTGAGACACCTTGTAGTTGACGGCCTGATAGGTGGTCGGGTCCCAGGCGGTGCCGTCCGCGGTGTCTTGCATCGCGTAGCCGCTGGCCTTCTGTATGTCGTGGCGCACGCTGCCGTCGATGTTGAACGCGCCCAGCTCCCACGCCACTGCGGCGTAGGGGGCCAGTTGGGTGTACTGCACGTCGAAAGTGCGCCCGCAGCAGCCGCCGAAGGTGCCGGCCGCGGTGCTGGTCGGCGTAGTCGTCGGCGCGCCGCCCGCGGTGACGGGCCGGCCGCTGTAGTCGAGCAAGTAGGTGTTCCAGTTCCAGGTGAGCGCCACATCTTGAACGCCTGTGAATACGCCACCCGTGGCTGTCAACTTATTGCTTTCCCCCAGGTTGAAGGTCTTCGCGAGCTTCAAATCGTTGAACAGGTTGTCGAGGCTGTCGATGGAGGTGTTGAACAGCACGCCGTTGAAGTAAGGCGTTGCGTTGTTGGCTGCGAACATGCCCATGAAGCGCCCCGAGTTGCTCGACTTGCGAAACTTCTCGTCCACGGTCCACCCGTCGCCGAGTTTCAGCGCCGTCTCCACGCCGAAGGCCGTGCTTTTGACCTTCAAGCCGTCGCGAGGGTTGCTGGCGACGAGATTGCCGTTGTGGTCCAGCGTCACGTCGCGCTGCAAGGCGGGGTTAATGAAGAATGACTTGCGCCCGTCGACGCCAGGCATGTCTTCCACCGTTCCGTTGTTCACGCGCGAGGGTGTTGGCAAGTAGGTGGGGGTGCGGTCGTCCAGGCTCTTGAGGCTCACACGCACATAGCCGTTGTCGAGCTGCTGGGTGATGTTGGCCTTGATCTGGCCCCCGTTCTCGGAGATGAACCCCGTCTTGCGCGCGCCTTCACCGATGCGCTGAAAGCCGCCGATGTGAAGCGAGGTGCGAGGGCCCAGCTTGGCACCATAGTCAGCATCAAGGCGCAGCTGACGGTAGTCCAAACCAGTTGTGAGCGCCATCGCGCCGCCGGGTTCATCACCCGTCTTGCTCAAGAAATTGATGATGCCGCCTGGTGAGTTGCTGGTCAGTGTGGAGGCGGTGCCGCCGCGCACAACTTCGAGCCGCTCCACGTTGTAGTCGGCCCGCAAGAACTGATCGGGTGTGCCGAACGCGATGTCGCCGAACATCAGGATGGGCAGGCCGTCTTCCTGGAACTGGAGGTAGCGCGCGCCGCCCGCAGAGATCGGAATGCCGCGTGACGTGGCGTTCACGTTGCCCTCGCCACCAGAAGACTCTGACCGAATACCCGGAACCGAGCGCAGCAGTTCGGCTGCACTGGTTGCATTGGTCTTCTCGATTTGTTCTGCGCCGATGGTGCTGATGGACACGCTGGACTTCATCTTGGACGTGCGAGTCGACTGGCCGGTCACGACCACGTTGTCCAGTTGCAGGCCGTCTGAGGCTGCTGCCGGTTTCGTCTCGGCGGTTGCGGTAGCGGGAGCTGCGGGAACTTCGGCGGGCGGCGGTTCGGCTGGCGCAGCCGTCTGTGCCTGCGCGCCGAGTTGTGCGACCGCAAGGGCAACGGCTGCGGCGATGCGGCTGGGGGCGGGAATCTTCTTCATTCTGTGTCTCCATCTGGTGTTGGCGATGCTGGGCGCCGCATTGCCCCGCGGTGTTGCGTGGCCGGCGCTCTCACGCTCCTCCCTCTCGGCGGGTTTTGGGGCGTGACGCGATTCTTTAATCGTGCAATCGATTGCACAACAGGGTTTTCCAGAAGAAGGTTTCCGATGTGGTGGACATTTACCTCGTCAATTGGCCCGGTCTGGGCAACGATTGACGTGTGGGTTCTGATCGATCGTGCAAACGGTTGCGCTGCTGGATCGCAGCGCCAGGCCCGGCTCAGGGGGTTCGGTGCCGCGTGCTGTCTCGCACGATGAGTTCAACCGGCAAGGAGCGCGGCGGCACGGCCGCCCCTTCCACTGTCAGCAGCAACGCATCGACCAGCTCCACCCCCGCCTGCCGGATGGGCTGGCGCACCGTGGTGAGTGGCGGGTTGGAGTGGCTGGCCCATTCGATGTCGTCGTAGCCCACCACCGACACCGACTGCGGAACCGGCTTGCCCAGCAGGTGCAGCGTCTGCATCACTGCCGACGCCAGCACGTCGCTGCAAGCGAAGACGGCGTCGAACTCGACACCGCTCTCGATGAGGCGCGTCATGCCGGCGCGGGCCTCGTTGGCGTCAAATGGGGAGGGCACGGTCAGCCGCGGGTCGGCCGGCAGACCGAAAGCCGCCAGCGCGTCGCTATAGCCCTTGAAGCGGTGCGCCACCTCGGGCAATTGGGGGTCACCGACGAAAACGATGCGCCGCGCGCCGCGCTCCAGCAGGTGCCGGGTGGCCAGCTGCCCGCCGGCCACGTTGTCGCCGCCCACCGTGCAATAGAGCTGCTGCGGCATCTGCGTGCCCCACACGACGATGGGCACGCGGCGCGCAGCCAGCTGGTTGAGTTGGTCGTGGTGACGCCATTGGCCGATGAGAATGACGCCGATGGCCATGCCGGAGTTGTAGAGGTGCGCCGCGGAATCGAGGTTGTCGGCATCCACGCGCGACAACAGCATGTCGAACCCGCGGTCGGTCAACGCGTCGGCCAGGCTGCCGACGATGGCCAGAAAGAACGGGTCGGACACATGCTGGCGCGAGGCTTTGTCGTAGGGGATCACCACCGCCACCGTGTGGTTCTGCTTGAGCCGCAGGTTCTTCGCGCTGACGTTGATCGAGTAGTCGAGCGAGCGGGCAAGCTCGGCGATGCGTTCGCGCGTCTCCTTGCTGATCAACTCGCTGCCGTTGAGCGCCCGCGAAACGGTGGCGACCGACACCCCCGCAAGGCGCGCAATGTCAGCCATTTGCGGCCGGGTCTTCTCCACCGATGGGTTCTGCGCTGCGGGATGACGGGCAGGCGGTTTGGGTGGAGGGGTGGGCATGTGTCGTCGGAGGTGCGCGCGGATTCTGCCTCAGCCATGCGCGGCCATCGTCACGACCCGTCTTCTTGAAAGAAGGACCCACGCAGCGTCATGGCGCCTCCGACACGATGTGAGCATGACTGATTGCTAGGCCCAGTGACCAAGAAGAATCAATGACTTAGACATACCTCGTACCCATTTGGCAGGCCTAGTGACAGGCATAAGGTGCACCTGTCCACCAAAGGCCAGGCATAAGGTGAACCCAGAATTGCTTTCGGCGCCGTTTGGCATTCAACGACATGTGCTGGAAATGATCAAGACTGACTGCGGTGCGTGGAGCGCACAGCCCGCGCGGCCTCCATACGAGAGCGACTGGGACACAACTTCCTGCGGCTGATTAGGCGCATCAGGAGCAAGAGCGAAGCTGCCAGCGTCAAACTGCGATCGTTAGTGGCCGCGCCGCCCTCACTGGACAAAACGCTCCAGCGCGTTGCAGCCTTCCCGGCGAGTCAGCCAGCTGGGTTTCGTGGCGCGGTGACGTAGCGGTCAAGGAAGGAGAAATCGCTAACGATCGCGTCGTTGAACCAGAACCTGCGATCTTCGGGCGTGCTGCCGTTTCCGCGACCTGAGCCGTGGAGCGATGACGCCAAGACTGCCCGAGTAAATTCAACCAGTTTCTGCAGCTTTGCACCGGACTGGGTCACAAACCCCAATGGCACGTTGTACCGGTCGGCGCTCGGTACCGCCCATTGGTACGTCGCCGCGCCGAAGACGCCAGGTATCAGCACGACCTCGAAGCACTCCTGCTTGGGTTGGTATGGACCGAGAAAAACGCGGCTGAAACCCGCGTCGAGCAGGTGGCGCGCGCTTGACGAGGCGATCCCTGTTCTCGCCCCGCTTGCAGGTGAGCAATGGCGACGACTTCCGGTGACCAACCCAAGCCTTCCTTGAGCGTCGCCCGAATGCCGTTGATCAGGTCGCAGACTAGGCTCGTGCGCCCCCCACAGATCGGTGTCCGGAATTAGCCAGAAGATGGCCGTTGGCAGCTCGGCGTTCTCCGTCCTCTTGAATGCGGCAAGCGCCTTACGCAGTCCATCCCATACGCGCGACTGGCATTTGGGCATATAGAGGGCGCCAAGGAGCGCCTGGCTCTTGCCGGCGTCGTACCACCACCGAAACGGTGGTGGTACCTGACCGAAGCTTTGCTGCGGGGCATCACATCACTGCACTGGCCGCGAGATCCGCCGGCAGCGTGCCACGCCAGATCGTGGTGCCCGATGTCTGCCCTGAGGCTGCTGCGCTAAAGCCAGCCATTGCACTCACAAGCCCCTGCACCTGCGAGTCGGTCACGATCGAGCCGTCGTTGAAGCGGAACTCCTCCACGTGGTACTGGCTGCCCAGGTACCAGTCTTGGACGATCAGCTTGTCGGTGCTGCCGTTGATCAACGCCTCGAGGTTGTTGCCCACGTGCGTGTAGGTGATGTCACCTTGCACGATGCCGGCGGCAAACTGCACCCGGTCTTTGACGCCAGCCGTGCTGTCGTTGTCTTGCACGGTGTCTTGTCCGTAGCCTCGGGCGAATTGGTAGATGTCGGCCGCCGCACCCCCGCTGAGGGTGTCGTTGGCGCCGTTGCCGGTCAACACGTTGGCTGAGGCGTTGCCGGTGCCGTTGATCACACCGCTGCCGGTGGCAAGGTGGCCCGCCTGGAGGCGGCGTCATCGCATTGGCTGCGTCACACCATGGGCTCGCGCCTGGCCAACACCATCGACCTGCGCCACGTTCGAGACACCTTGGGCCACGCTTCCATCAGCACCACCAGCATCTACCTGCATGCCGAGGATGACGTGAGGCATGCCGCTGTCAGCGGCGCACACCAGCTCGACTGGAATGCATTCAGCGAGAGGTCGGAGGCACCGGATCCATCGCCTCAACCGTCTGTCCGCTGACGTACGACCGGGCGCCGATCACCTCGATCAGAATCTCGCCGAACCGGCTATCCCTGACATAGCGCTGGATGCCGGTCGTGGCCACCGTAGAGATACCTGGCCAGCATCATCGAGGCGTTCGCGGTAAAGCGGAGCACACAGCTCGAGGACGAGTCAGAGGCGGAGCCACCGGCTGGTAAAGGCGGCAAGGCACAGCTCGCGCGCCCGCCACGGCCGAACTCATGGTCGAACTCGCCTTGTATCGACGAGCGCTTGGCCTTCCGGCGTCACCGGATGCTACGCAGCATGCGCGACCGTGCTCAGCCGGAAGCGAGATGCCATTTCGCCCAGTCGATTTGCTTGATCCTTCAGGCTTTCGGCTGCTGCGGCGGATTCCTCGACCAAGGCTGCGTTCTGCTGTGTCATTTGGTCGAGTTGACCCACAGCCACGTTGACCTGCCCGATACCCTGACTCTGCTCGTTGGCAGCAGAGCTGATCTCGCTGATCAAAGTACTCACCCGCTGGACACTCGCCATGACCTCGGACATCGTGCTTCCGGCATCCTCTACCAGTCGGGTACCGGCCTGAACACTCGTCACGCTGTCGCCAATCAACTTCTTGATTTCCCTCGCCGCTTCGGCCGAGCGCTGCGCCAGCTGACGCACCTCTCCCGCTACCACGGCGAAGCCACGACCTTGCTCCCCCGCACGCGCGGCCTCCACCGCCGCGTTGAGCGCGAGGATGTTGGTCTGAAACGCGATGCCGTCGATAACACCGATTATGTCGACGACTTTCTTGGAACTTGCGCTGATGTCATTCATCGTGGACACCACTTGGGAGACAACTTGACCACCCCGCTGAGCGACATCGCTGGCTGTCGAAGCCAACTGGTTGGCTGTCGCCGCTGAAGACGCGCTCTGCGTGACGGTGCTGGTGAGTTCTTCCATCGAGGCGGCCGTCTCTTGCAGGCTGCTGGCGGTCTGCTCGGTCCGACTGCTGAGATCGAGATTGCCCGTTGCCACCTCGGTGCTGGCAACCTGGATGCTGTCTGAGGCCTGCCGGATGTTCCCCACCAACTGCTGCAGATCTTGCTGCATATGCGCGAGCGCGGCGACCAGACTGCCTGCATGCCGGGTCGCCGGCACGGGAACCGACAGATCGCCGGCCGCGATGCGACGCAAAGCATCGCGAGCATCGGCAGGTTCGCCACCCAGTTCTCGCTGAACGTTGCGTTGCATGAACCAGCCCAGAACCATGGCGGCACCGATTGCCAGCAGTGCGAGGACGCCTGCAATGATGATGGCCTCGCGGCCACGGGCCTGAGCCATCGCATGGCCTTCCTGGGCGAGCTTGCGAGCAGTTTCGCGTTGCTCAACGAGTTCGGCGCGCAGCTTGCGCCAAGCTGGCGTTTCCTCCGTGTTCAGCAGCACGGTGGCCGCTTGCGTATCGCTATGAACCAGGGCGGATACCTTGCTCACGGCCGCTTCCTGTGCGTCGCGCAGGGTCGCGATAGATTGCAGGTTCTTCGCGAAAGGTGTGCCGATAGCCACCTTCTCCGCTTCGTCGAATGCCTTGCGGAAAGCAACCTGAGAGGCCTTCAGGTTCTCGAACGCACGGCCGTTAGACGGATCCAAGACGGTATTGCGCAGTGCCTGGCCTGATTGGAGTCCCTGTGCATACATTTCCGACAAGCCATCAGACAGCTTCTGGTCGGTCGCCATGTAGTGATCGAACTCAGCCTGTGTGCGCGCCAGCCCCCAGACACCTGCTCCAATCGCAGCCACGAAAAGCACTGCTGGAGCCACGAAGCAAATCGTCAGACGAGCTGTAAAGCGCACGGGGAACCTCTCTAACTTGGGTCACGAGCGCCGAACCGCTCAAGTCCATATCGGCAGAGCCGGACAAACTCTTTAGGACCAGGCTTCGACGGTCCTTGCAGCCTTCGTCCCCGGCTCGGTTTGCGCGAACACGCGCACGCAAAGGTTCGTCTGTACGGGGCGCCGCTAGGACTTGAGACTACCGTGAACCTTGACCCGCAAGCCAGGCAAGTCCTGCCGTCTCAGAAGCACAACCTGGGCCTCGCGCAACAGCCGTCCAGGATCGGGAGGACAGGATGTCAGCGCGGTGTCGAGCGCTCGAAAAACGACGCTGCATCCGTCAACGTGCGGATCTGGCCATCGAACTCTCCGCCATGGCGATCGTGGACATCCGCCAGCGGAAAATCGACGACTGCACCGAAAGCAGCCACAACCATCTAGTCGCTCGGATCGGTGTTGAGGTGATGGTGACATTGCTCAGAATGTCGGCAGAGGCTTCTATGTCGGTGCGGACCTGCCAAGGGTGCGTCCGTATGGCTTAAAAGAACAACATGCAATTGGCTCAAAGGCTGCTGGCGCCACCAAACCATCTTGCGCCCTATAGCAAGAGACTATGTTGGTACAGGACCCAAAGTTCCAAGACAACTTCGACCCAGCAATCTGCTCGGGCTGACAGCCAATCCAACCAACGTCAGCGATGCATCGAGAGGATCAGCCGGTCGGATGGCTCAATCTTCGCATCCCCATCCAATTCAATCGCCACCTGGACGCATACGGCCCGGCACAGCGCCGCTACTCGCTCGCTCTGTAGGCGGTAGTACATCTGCGTGCCTTCGCGGCGCTTGGCCAGCACGCCGCTGCGATACAACATGCTCAGGTGCTGGGACATGTTGGACTGGGTCGTTTCGATCTCAGCAAGCAGTTCGGAGACATTCTTCTCGCCATGGCAGACCGAGCTGATGATCCTCAGGCGGATCGGGGTCGACAACACCGAGAAGAGTTCAGCGACGGAATCGAATACCTGCTCTTCACTGCTTTTCGCGTCCATTCAGAAACCTTGGAAGAAGCGTGATAGCAGATTGTATTCGCATCTACCGATATTTCGCCAAACACCGATGGTTCCGTACAGATCCGCCGTGATCGCGGATACCTCCTCGGGAAACGCGCCCAACTCACCGCAAGTGTCTCAGTGCTCGACAAAGCCATGCAAGAAGTCCGATGTGCCGAGTGCGCTGCACGCCGTTGCCCCCAAGAAGACAAAACGACACCCGCAGCCGAGAACTGACGTTCATGCCAGATTGCGCTCACTGAACATATATCAATCGCACCGCGCAAGCCCGCCCCCCACCTGTCCATCAAGTTAGCCGCTACTTTGCGCCGGACAACACCCATTCGGCCAGTGTCTTCGCGTCGGCCTCGCTCAGGTTCGGCTGGGCCGGCATCGGAATCTGCCCCCACTTGCCCGTGCCACCCTTGCGGATGCTCTCGGCCAACTTGCCCACGGCATCCGTCTGACCCGCGTACTTCTTAGCTACATCCTGATATGCCGGCCCCACCAGTTTCTTCTCTGCTGCATGGCACGCAAGGCACGAGTTCTTCTGTGCCAGTTGCTGGTTCGCAGCAACTGGGCCGATAGCGCCGATGGCGACCAGTGCCAAGCAAACATTCAAAGCGATCCTCAAGATGACTCCTCGACAAGAACAAGAGATCTTAGTTTTCTTTATGCGCATTCAATGATATTTAATCGTGCGGCCGTGTCCACAGAGGATTTGTACCAATGCACACAACCTGAACCACAGCGGTAAGCGCAGCAGAGCTGCGTGGGCAGAGGCATAGAGGATGTCTTGCTCCTTCGACGAGGCGCTCTCAAACCCATCTATGACGATGCTGACGCCGCCGAATTAGCCACAGCCAGCCGCTTTGGCGCCCTGTTGCTTCGATCGGAAGCTCGGCACTACGCCGTCGTATTTTCTCAGACGGTTTCGGCCGGTCAATGCACGGACATCCTGAATGAAGGTGAATGTCCTTTGACGAAGCAGTGGACTGAATATTAGTTGACAATGATTTAACAAATAATCGGCACATCCTCTACCGATAGAGCAACCTGACCAATGAACATTAGGCAGTTCCGGATAGTCACGAAGGTAGCCCAGCAAGAGAGCATGGGCCGTGCTGCTACCAGCCTGCTCACAAGGCTTTGCTGCTCCTGTTGCATGGGCGCCTTGACCGTCGAAGCGTTCTGTCGCCCCCTGTCCCGTTATCCACTCAACTGAAAGTATTCATGGCCTACACCACAAAGTTTCAACAACTCGCCGATGCTGCCCTCGCCCGCGTCCCCGAGGCATCACCGGCGGAAGTCGACTCGCTGATGGCCGCCGGCGCCATTGCACTCGATATCCGCGACAAGGACGAGCACGATGCTGATCACATCCCTGGCTCGCTGCATGTCAGCCGCGGAAAGCTGGAGATGAACATCGAAGGTGTGATCCCCGATCTCGATGCCACGATTCTTTGCTACTGCAATGCCAACAACCGGGGCGCGCTGTCAGCGGACACGCTACGCGCAATGGGATATCGCAATGCCAGATTCGTTGCCGGTGGCTTGAAGGCGTATCGCGCGCTAGGTTGATTGACCTCGTGTCGGAAAGCATGACCCATACTCGACACCTGACGAACGCTAGCTGAGCGCCCAGGCCTCGGGGAGCAGGCTATGCCATATCGGCGACCGACGCAGCAGCCTGATCTGCGTGCATTGCGCGCCGCGCGACAATGAGCGCATGGACGAAGCCGCCCTTTCCGCCCTGACAACCACAATTCTCTGGTCCGCGTTCGCGTTGGCCTTTCTGTTCGGGGCCCTCGCCCAGCGCACCCGGTTCTGCACCATGGGTGCCATAGCCGACGTGGCGAACATGGGCGACTGGTCCCGGGTGCGCATGTGGGCGCTGGCCGTTGCCGTCGCCATCGTGGGGTTCAACACCATGGTCGGCATGGGTTGGATCGAGGCTGGCAAGAGCATCTACGCCGGTTCGCAACTGCTCTGGCTGTCGATGATCGTCGGCGGCTCGATGTTCGGCTTCGGCATGGTCCTAGCCTCCGGCTGCGGTAGCAAGAATCTGGTCCGACTCGGCGGTGGCAGCCTCAAGGCCCTGGTGGTGCTGATCGTGTTGGGCATCTCGGGCTTCGCCACGCTCAAAGGGATCACGGCAGTGCTGCGTGTGCGCACGGTCGACACGATGACGATTCTGTTGCCTCGCGGCCAGGACCTGCCAACCCTGCTGGCGAGCTGGTTGGATCTGTCGGCACCCCGGGTTGCCTGGATCCTAGGGATGGTCATCAGCGCAGTGCTGATTGCCTGGGTGCTGCGCAGACCCGAGGGCCGTCGCGTCGAGCTGTGGCTGGGTGGCGCAGGCATTGGCGCCGTCATCATCGCGATGTGGTGGGTGTCCGGCCGCGCAGGCCACTTGGCGGAGCACCCCGAAACCTTGCAGGAAGCCTTTCTGGCCACGAATTCGCATCGCATGGAGGCTCTGAGCTTCGCCGCTCCCGTGGCTTTCGCACTGGACTGGTTGCTGTTCTTCAGTGACGTGTCCAAGGTCCTGACGATCGGCATCGTGAGCGTGTTTGGCGTGGTCCTGGGGTCCGCCGTCGTGGCCGTGACGACGCATGCGTTCCGCTGGGAAGGCTTCGCCAACGCCGAAGATCTGGCCAACCATTTGGTCGGCGCGACTCTGATGGGGGTCGGCGGCGTCACCGCCCTGGGCTGCACCGTCGGGCAAGGATTGTCTGGGGTTTCGACCTTGTCGCTGGGCAGCCTGCTCGCACTTGCGTTCATAGTCGCTGGTGGCGTTGCGGCGCTGCGCTACCAGTCTTGGCGCTTGGATCGCATGGCTTGAGGCCCGGCCTCAACCGCAGGGCGCTGCAGGAGCGACACCAATCCGAGCACGTCTTCTTCGAGCATTTCACCAGGAATCGATTGAATCAATCGGCCCTGTCGATCAAGCACGCAAGTCATTGGGATCACGCGCCGCTGGCTCAGGCGCTGACTCAGCATGCCCCCGTCCATGGCCACCGGGAAGCTGTATTCGTTGTCCGCCATGTAGCGGCGAACCGAAGCGACATCGTCGTCCAGCGCCATTCCAAGCACTCGCAGCGCCTGCCTTTCGGTCGCTCGGTATAGCTTGTCGACATGGGCGTTGTGTCGCTTGCAGTACGGGCAATAGGTTGCCCAGAACACGACGACGGCGGCTTGCCCTCGCCACGAGTGCGTGCTGAGCACGCCCCCGCCCAGCAAGGAGATGTCCGGCCACGTGATGGCGGGACCCGGCCCCGCAGACTGGGCCGCCGCCAGCCCGGCGACCACGCTCCCCAGACTCGCCAGCGCAAATTCCCGGCGCCTCATCGCGTGCCCTGCTGTTCGAGAAGCAAATAGGTGTTGTAGGCGTTCATGCGATTTGCCGCGCGAAACAGCGGCATGTGCTCGAAGCGGGACCAGTCGGCCTTGGCATAGGCGTCCTCGAAAGGTTCGAGGTTTTCCGCCGCGTCGGCCATAGTCTTGCGCAGGTAGACCAGGTAGTCTCGCGTCAGTTTGAGATCGGGCAACGGGTCTTTGGACAGAGGGCCGTGGCCCGGCACCATGACCTTGGGCTTGAACTCGATCAATCGCCCCAGCGAAGCGATCCATTGCCGGCTGTCGGCCTGGCCAACGAATGGAATGCGGCCACGGAACACCAGGTCGCCGGCGAACAACACTTCGCGTCGCGGTACGAACACCACCAGGTCCTCGGGCGTGTGCGCGGGGCCTACGTGGCGGATCACGAAGTCGTACGATCCCACCCGCAGCGTCGACTCCTCGGCCTCGATCCATCGGTCGGCAGCGACCAGGCCGGTCTGCTCGTCGATCCAGGGGAACAGTTCCTGGCGGCTTGCCTCGAGACGGCGTTGCGCTGTCTCGGAGCTGAGGTATTCCTTCCCCGCCGAGTGGGCCACGATGGTCGCACCGATCGCCTTGAAAGCCTGCAGGCCGTAGATGTGGTCGGCGTGGTAGTGCGTGACGATGACGTACCGGATGGGCTGACTCGTCACGCGCCGGACCTCGGCGATCAACTCGTTGGCGAGGGCCGGGGAACCTAGCGCATCGACCACGACGACCCCTTCATCGGTGACGACGAAGCCCGCGTTGGAGATGAAGTTCCGGTTTGCAGCCGATCCCAGTGCGGCCTCGCCCTGCACGAACCAGACCCCCTCAACCACAGGCATGGCGCGCAGCGATCCCGCAACCTGTGCCGCCAGAAGCGGGCGGGCCAGGCTGGCGGCGCCGAGAGCCGCGAGCAGCCGCCGTCTCGTCATCGATTCAATCGCCACAGTCTTTCTCATCAAACCGACAGACAGGAAGCATGGCGGCGACCCTTGCCGGCTGTGCGCCGCCCTCAGGGCTTGATGTACGAGTAGCCCTGCTTTTGCAGTTTCGCGATGCGTACGACTCCCGACGGCGTGAAGGTCGCCTCCGGAATGAACTGTTGCTTCTTCAATTCCCGGTTCCTGAGCGTGATTTCGCAGACCTCGAACTTGACGCCGCGGTGCACCAGCTCTTGAACGGCGATCTCGTACGGGTTGCCGTTCCGATCCATGGCATCCGTCATCAGGAAGTCAACGCCGTTGGCATGCGTCACCACGATGATGCGTGCGGTCGGGTCGGTGTCGAGATGGTTCTTGACGTTGCGCAGCCCCTTCAGTGCCTGACCGGCAGCGTCGTCGATGTGGTACACGACCGTGTCTTGCCCCCACGCACAACCTGCCGCAACGCTGAGCACCACGCAAGCCAGGATCATCTTCCAGAACTTCATGACGATCTCCCTGATGAACTCATGGACCGAGGGGACGACTCCGGTACCCCATCGCCGACATCCTCAGGCCAGGCCCGGGTTGCCCTGCAAACCCACCAACTTGGGCACATTCAGCGTTCTTGGCTTGATCCGTCCACCTTGCGATTTGAACCATGTCTCGACATGCTCCCAGACAGGCCTGACACCGGGCATGGACTTGGCTTCCTCGGCCACGGGTGCCCAGCCGGCCACTTTGTACCGCTTGCCGGCCTCGATGGGCTTGCCGTGCAAACGCATGTCGCTGATGCGCCCACCCATCTTCTGACCTGGGTCGCAGGTGTAGGCGAGCCCGCCCACGCGGACCATGTCGCCCCCCTGCTGGTAGTACGGGTCTGGGTTGAAGAGGTTGTCGGCCACGTCTTCGAGGACGGTCTTGATTGTCTCGCCGGTCATCTCCGTGAGCGTGGCATAGGGATACGTGATGGCCAGTTGGTCCATCATCAGCTCGCGCGTGATCGTGTCGCCGGGCAGCAGCGACGTGCCCCAGCGGAAGCCCGGCGAAAACGCGATCTCGGCACCTTGCACGTCCATCAAGGCGTCGCAGATCAGCTGGTCCCACGAGCCGTTGAAATTGCCGCGCCGGTACAGCGTGCCATCGGTGACCGCCAGCTTCTCGGCCAGCTTCGTCTCGTAAGGCGTACGCACCTTGTTGATCAGGGCTTCCATCTCCGGGTCGGCCTTGAGCTGGTTTGCAAAGATGGGCAGCAAGCGGTAGCGAAAGTCGGCCACCCTGCCTCCTTTCACATCGAAGTCCATCACCCCCAGGAACTTCGTGTTGCTGCCGGCATTGGTGACCAGCGTCTTGCCACCGGCATTGGCGACCGGCACGGCCACCGGCACGCCGTCATGGGTGTGGCCGCCGAAGATCGCGTCGATGCCACGCACGCGAGAGGCCATCTTCAGGTCAACGTCCATGCCGTTGTGCGACAAGACCACGACGACTTGCGCGCCCTTCGCGCGCACCTCGTCGACCATCTTCTGCATGTTCTCGTCCTGGATGCCAAAGCCCCAGTCGGCCACCATGTAGCGCGGGTTGGCGATGGGGGTGTACGGGAAGGCCTGGCCGATGATGGCGCACGGCACACCGTTGATCTCGCGCATCACGTAGGGTTTGAACACCGGGTCGCCGAAGTCGTTGGTCTTGATGTTCTGGGCCACGAAGTCGATCTTGCCCTTGAAGTCCTTCTCGACGATCTCCTTCACCCGCTCCATGCCGTAGGTGAACTCCCAGTGGCCTGTCATCACGTCCACGCCGAGGAGTTTGCTCGCCTCGACCATGTCCTGCGCGTTCGTCCACAGCGAAGTCGCCGACCCCTGCCAGGTGTCACCGCCGTCCAGCAGCAGCGCACCTGGGCGACTGGCCTTGAGTTGCTTGACGAGCGTGGACAGGTGAGCGAAGCCGCCGACCTTCCCGTAGCGGCGCGCCGCCTGCTCGAAGTCCAGGTACGTGAACGCATAGGCCAGGTCGGTCGCCGGTCGCGCACCCGACACCTTCAACAGGTGCTGCCCGACCAGGTGGGGCAGCTGGCCCTGGAGGCCACCGATGCCGATGTTGACACTGGGTTCGCGAAAGTAGATCGGCTTGAGCTGGGCGTGGCAGTCGGTCATGTGCAGGAACGACACGTTGCCGAAGGGCGCACTTTCATACAGCCCTCGTTGAGCCGTCGCCGCATCAGCGTTGGCAAACCGCCCCAGGGCCATGCCTGCCGCCGAAGCCGACCCCAGAATCTGAAGGAACTCACGCTTGGAAAGATTCATGCTTCGGCAATCATTGATATGGTCATCGAGACAAAGCCCGCAGACGCGCGGGCTTTGCTGAACTGAAGAGGCTGCCTACTACTGGTTGACCGGGGACTTGGGATCCAGCAACAACGCCATCAGATGCTTGAGCTGGGTTTCATCCAGCAGGCCCGCGTGCCCGAAGCGGGGCATGCCCGAGCAAGCGTTGTAGGCCTTGGCGTTGTAGAGCTTGCCCCAGGTGTAGTCGACGATGGCTTTGGACGTCGGGCTGGCCGGATCACTGACGCCGCGGATCTTCCCGTAGTTGTGGAGGCTCGGACCGAGCGTTCCGAACGAGATCTCGGCCTTGTCGATCATGTGGCAGTTGTAGCAGTTGCCGCCGTTCACGCTGCTTGCGGCGGAAGGGTCAGTCCAGGTCATGCCACGGCCGTTCTGCGCCAGTTTCTCCCCTTCCCGCCAGTCGCCGATGAATTTTCCGTCGCTTGGCATCTTCACCGTCAGCAGGTTGGCCGCCTCGATGCGCTTGGCGACGTCGTCGGCAAGCGCCTTGCCCTCCGCCTTGGAGCATTCCGCGTCCGAAGCGTCCTGCTGGAGGCGATCAACTTTGGCAATGCCTTGATCCCGGAACGAGGCCTTCATCATTCCTGCCACGAGGGCATCGTAGTCCGGTGCCGACGGCGTAGTCGCCGCACACCCCGCGAGCACCGCGATGGCTGATGCAAGCGCTGCAATGGCTTGAAGTGTCTTGCGCATGTTCATGTCGTCTGCCCTCTGTTCATCGCTTGAGGGCCGGCGCGATCGACTCGGCGCCCTTGGCGTTGACGCCCATGTAGACGCCCAAGGCGATCGTGACCTCGGAAGCGTAGCCTGGATACGGGAAACGCTGCTGCCGGTAGCAGTCGTTCAAGCGCCGCTGCATGCTCCAGAGTTCGCCACTGCTGACGCGATAAGCGGGCCAGGCCGCGAAACCGACGCCGTCGCCCGGGTTCTTCGTCAGGTTGGGCAAGTCCTGCAGGCGGATGCGTTTGCCTTCGTCGCCATGGCAGGAAGCACATGAGAAGTCGTAGGGACCCGCGCGATAGAAGAAGGCGCGCTTGCCGAGTTCCAACATCTTCTTTTCTTCTGCGTGCCCTTGCGGCAGGTTGAATCTCTTGCCTCGCGATTCGGCAGCGATCCAGGCCACCAGCGACTCCATGGTCGCCTGCTCGCCGCGCCCAAAGGGCGTCGCCGCAATCTCGGCGCTGCTGAAGCCCTGCAGCGTCTCCATGCACGTCAGCAGGCGGGATTCGAGATCCTGTACCTTCCGAGTGTCATCAAAGTACCTCGGCAGTTCGACGAATGCTCCCTTGACCTGCCAGGGGCCTTTGCCGAGATCGCACCGTTCGAGGGAGACATTCTTCGGACCGCGTGGCTTCTTCCAGAGGTCTTCGCCCTTTGCCTCGAACAGTTCGGCAGGATTGCCGTCTTCGAGCATCTTGCGATACTCCGCAATGCCGTCGGCGGCCGATTTCTGCTGCGCGCCGACGCTCGTCAGCGACAGCAGTAACACACTGGCAATCAGAAGTGGCTTCATGGTCTCCTTTCGTCCTTCTAGATGCCGCCTTTTGCGCTCACGGCCACCTTGAATGCATCAAGATGCGATGGCTTCGTCGGTGCGCTTGTCACCCTTGTTGTCGAGCCATGACACGGAGATCTTGTCTCCGGGCTTGGCGCCCTTCACGATGAACTGAAGGTAGGGATTCTTCGATACCGCGGGGCCCCACTGCGCCGTCATCACGGGCTTGCCGTTGAGTTGGGCGGAGACTTCCTGGATGTACCAAGCAGGAATGACCTTGCCGGCCGCATCTTTGCGCTGACCGGTCTCCATCTCGTGACTCATCAATACGCGCACGGTGGCTTTGTCACCGGCCACTTGGGCGCGAATGCGCATCGGATCTGCCATGCTGAAACTCCTTGAATCTTGCCGTAGAGACTTGAGGCGACGAGCGAATCAACCGCCGCATCCGCCCAACGTGACCTTCACTTCCTTTTGCGCGAACAGCACCTTGCCATCGCCCATCATCGCGACTGCATAGACATTCGACGACTGGCCCATCTTCACGCGCGTGGAGAAGTTGGTCTCGATGGCATCGCTCACGTCGAAGGCAGCTGTCAGTACCGCGGGGTTCTTTTCCACGAGGATGAGCATCCGCTTGACACCCGTGAGCGCCGTCGATGCGCCGACCGGCACCACTGCCCCGTTCTCGGCGATGTCCGGACCGGTCACGGTCACGTCCTTGCTCTCGGTCGGCGTGCCGCCACCCAGGGACTTCATCAGCTCCGGGATCGACTTTGCTTCGAACGAAGCGGCGTTGTAGCCGGATGCCTGGGCGCGAGCCACAGCAGGCAACATGCCGGCGGAAGCGAGCAGCAGCGCCACCTTCGTTGAATGCGAGAGCATGTCTCTGCGCGTTTGCATGGAAAACTCCTTTATCTGTATATGCTAATTTAGCAACTATTGCCAACGATGCGGACCTACCCTAAGTCATCACTACTTCTTTGCCCCGTCGGTCAGCCAACGCGCAACTGCCTTGGCGTCCGCATCGCCGAGACTTTGCGCAGGCATCGGGACGGTGCCCCACACGCCCGATCCTCCTGCCTTGATTTTTCCTGTCAGGTACTCGACTGCATCGGGGCGGCCGGCGTACTTCTTGGCAACGTCACGGAACGCCGGCCCGACGATCTTGTTCTCGACCCCGTGACAGGCGGTGCAGGTGTACTTCTGGGTCAAGGCGATAGCTGCAACGGCGCCGCTGTCAGCTATGGGGGCTTTGGGCGGGTTTGCAGGTTGCGGCGAGACAGCAGCGACGGACGCAAGTTGTACTTCGCCAGATTGCATCGCACCCGGCGCCGATTTCGCCGTATCGGCGCCATGCTGCGCGCCCACGGTACGATTCTGATCCGCCAGATTTCCATGGGCATCGCGCGCGAAATCAGGTAGGAGCGACGCTACCTTTGGCTCCGGGACACAGTCTTTCATGCAGGCCTTGGCTTGTACGTCGGGTTTGCGTCTGGCAAACTCCGGCCCCGGCCAGAGGGCGTGATCCGTCGTCGTGCCGTTGCGGTTAGGAAGCAATTTCTGCACGTCTGCGATGTTCTGATCCGAAAGTATGAAGTTGTCAGGCACGATGCCGCCCATGCTGAGCAGGTAGGCCGTGACGCCGTACACCTCTTCGGTGGACAAGGACTTTGGCGCATTCCAGGGCATGGCACGGCGGATGTAGTCCCACAGCGTCGACACGGTGGAGACTTTCATCAAGGTCGTGCGACCCGGAAAGCTTCTGTCGTTTAAGCGGGCCACGTGGCCGGTCTTGATGTCCTCTTTCGTCGTGCCTCCCACGAGCGGGCTGAATACTTCGTTGCTCTCACCGAAGACGCCATGGCAGGAGGCACATTTACCCTCCCATACATCCTGACCCTTCGCGGCCGAGCCCGAGCCCTTAGGCAGTCCTTTGAAGTCGGGCCGAACGTCGATGTCCCAGGCCGCTAACTCCTTTGGAGTAGCCGCACGCCCGACGCCCGGGAAAGGTGCCGACGTCGGATCTGCGTGCGCTGTGAAGGCGCCGAGCAGCGCCCCGCCCAGGATCAGTTCACGACAGCTGAACATTCTTCACCTCTCCGCTCTCCTGAACCAGCCAGGTTTGAACGGCATGGTTGTGATAGATCGATCGCGTACCGCGTGCCGCACGCAGTTGTTGGTAACTTGGTTGGACATAGCCGGTCTCGTCCATGGCACGGCTTTGCACCAGCGCCGGCTTCCCGTCCCATGCCCAGTCGAGGTTGAATCGCGTGAGGCACTTGGACATCACGGGTGACTCCAGCCGTGCGGACCGCCAGTTGCGACCGCCGTCGACTGAGATATCGACTCTCTTGATCTTGCCCCGGCCCGACCAGGCTAGTCCGCTGATGTTGTAGAAGCCCTTGTCGAGTAGAACCTGTCCGCCCGACGGCGTGGTGATCACGCTCTTGCACTCCTGTGTGCTCGTGTACTGGCGGTGCTGCCCGCCTGGCACCAGGTCGATGTAGTGGATGGTCTCGTCTTTTGTGCCATAGGGCTTGTCACCGACTTCAATGCGGCGCAGGTACTTGACCCAGCTGACACCTTGCACTCCCGGCACCACGAGACGCAGCGGATAACCCTGTTCGGGCCGCAGCATCTCACCGTTCTGGCCGTAAGCAACAATAACCTCACCGCGCTCGACCAACTCCATCGGCACCGTGCGTGTCATCGACGAACCGTCGGCACCCTCTCCGAGCACGAACCGGCCACGCTTGTAGTCGACGCCGCACATCTCGAACAACGTGCGCAAGGGCACGCCAGTGAACTCGCTGCAGCTAAGCATGCCGTGTGTGTACTGGCAGGTCGGCACTGCGACGTTGCCCCACTCCATCCCAGTGTTCGCACCGCACTCGATGAAATGGAAGCGCGAGATCGACGGCAGACGCATCAACTCGTCCATCGTAAATACGCGCGGCATTTTGACGATCTGCTCGTCCGAGCCGTTGACCATCAAGCGATGCTTCGAGGGGTCGATGTCCCACCAGCCCTGGTGATGACGCTCGAAATGCAGGCCGCTCGGCGTGACGATGCCGAACAGCGACTGCAGCGGCGCGAACGACACAGAGGCCTGCGTAGTTTGTGTCAGGCCCGGACTTTGCCGGCGCTGCACATTGGCCTCGTACCTCGACGGTTTGCCGTAGCCGTCGGTCACCACGGGCTGGCCGAGACCCCTCGTATGCTCAGGCATCTCGAGTATGTTGGGGTCCCCTCCTTCCGCAGAGACCGGGATTGATGCCGCGATGGCAAATGGCGCAGCCGCGACCGAACTGGCCGCCGCAAAGGCCCCTCGAATGAAATCGCGACGCCCCTTCTTGCTTTCGGAGAACACAGTTTTGACACCCTCGGCATCCAGAAAATTCTCTGGCGCTTTGAGAAGGCGGCCTGACAGCTTGACTTGGGAATCCACTCGCTCTCCTTCGACCCTTACGACCACATCACAGCACGGCACGGGCGGACCTCGAATGCGCCAGCACCTCACCCTGCTCAGCACACACGGCGTCGCACAACAGCAGAACACGCTCGCTCGAGATTCGGTAGAACACCTGGGACCCCGACCGACGGCGCCCAAGGATGCCGCTGCGATAGAGCGTGCCCAGGTGCTGGGACATGTTCGACTGACTGACCCCAACGCGAACCAGGAGCTGACTCACGTTCTTCTCACCGCCGCGGAGTTCGCAGACGATTCGCAGACGGGTTGGCGTTGCCAGCAGCGCGAAAAGCTCTGCCGCCACCTCGAACACCCTTTCTGCTGCTTGATTCACGATGAACGTCCGCACAAATATCCCTATGACCGTATATTAGCGTTTACAGATGTATGGATGCCTCGGACAAACCCGTAACCTGCTGCTCAGCCGGCTGTACGAGCGCACCAGCCTGATGATCACGACTAACCTGGACTTCGTCGAATGGTCCAGCGTAGCCGTGGCTGCGGGGCTGGCGCGTGCGAGTTCTTTCAGGCGCTTGCACAGGGCTGCATTGCTATCGCCGCAAGGCGGTAGCGCAGTGTGCTGGAGCTCATGCCCACCGGCTTCAGTGCCTGGCGTTCGCTCAGGCCCAGTCCCAACCCTTGCAGCTGTCGCACGGCTCCTATTTTCCCCTCCTTGAGCACCTCGCGCATCGCGTCGACTTCGAGCATCGAATTGGCCAGCAGTCGTTTGAGCTTGTCGTTCGCCGGGGCAGCACGACTCTCTTCATGCCGCATAGATTCCAAGCCTGGACGCTCTCACACGGCTCGACCTTCAGCGATACATGCCAGCAATGTGCATCATTGCTATCCTCAACTTGATTGCATTTATTGTTTACTGAAAACTATCGGCTCCACTGTGATTTAACCAAGGAAATATTGATGAGCAGCGAAGCCAAGTGCCCCTTCCACACCCCCGGTGCCCGAACCACCCAGGGTGCGCAATCCAATGCCGACTGGTGGCCCAACCAACTGAACCTGGCCATCCTGCACCAGCACCAGCCGGTCTCCAATCCGATGGACCCGGACTTCGACTACGCCACGACGTTCAAGAAGCTCGACTACGCGGCCTTGAAGAAGGACTTGGCTGCGTTGATGACCGACTCTCAAGACTGGTGGCCTGCGGACTGGGGACACTACGGCGGCCTGTTCATCCGTATGGCCTGGCACAGCGCCGGCACCTACCGCACGGCCGATGGTCGCGGCGGCGCGGGCACCGGCAACCAGCGCTTCGCGCCGGTGAACAGCTGGCCCGACAACGGAAACCTTGACAAGGCGCGCCGCCTGCTTTGGCCGGTCAAGCGGAAGTATGGCAACGCCATCTCGTGGGCCGACCTGATAGTTCTGGCCGGCAACGTAGCCATGGAAACCATGGGCTTCAAGACCTTCGGCTTCGGCGGCGGCCGTGCCGACATCTGGGCGCCGGAAGAGGACATCTACTGGGGCGCCGAAAAGGAATGGCTGGCCACCAGCGACAAGGCAAACAGCCGCTACAGCGGCAACCGTGACCTGGAGAATCCCCTGGCCGCCGTGCAGATGGGCTTGATCTACGTGAACCCTGAAGGTCCTGACGGCAAACCCGACCCGGTGGCCTCGGGCCGCGACGTGCGAGAGACTTTCGCACGCATGGCCATGAACGACTACGAGACGGTGGCCCTGGTGGCCGGCGGTCACACCTTCGGCAAGTCCCACGGCGCCGGTGACCCCAAGCTTGTGGGCCCCGAACCCGAGGCCGCGCCCATGGAGAGCATGGGTTTCGGTTGGATCAACAAGTTGGGCAGTGGCCACGGCGTGCACACCACCACCAGCGGCATCGAAGGTGCCTGGAAGCCCAACCCCACCACTTGGGACATGGGCTACTTCAAGGTGCTGTTCAAGTACGAATGGGAACTCGTCAAGAGCCCCTCGGGCGCGCACCAGTGGCTCGCCAAGGACGTCGCTGAGGAGGACATGATCCCCGACGCCCATGACCCGAGCACGAAACACCGGCCGATGATGACCACGGCCGATCTGTCGCTGCGCTTCGATCCGGCCTACGAGAAGATCTCGCGTCATTTCCTGGCCCATCCCGACGAATTCGCCGACGCCTACGCCCGTGCCTGGTTCAAGCTGACGCACCGCGACATGGGGCCCAAGAGCCTGTACCTCGGCCCCGAGGTGCCGGCCGAAGACCTGATCTGGCAGGATCCGGTGCCCGCCGTGAGCCACCCGCTGATCAACGCGGCCGACGCCACCGAGCTCAAGGCCCGGGTGTTGGCCTCTGGCTTGTCTGTGGCTGATCTGGTGTCCACCGCCTGGGCTTCGGCCTCGACCTTCCGCGGCAGCGACAAGCGCGGCGGTGCCAACGGTGCACGCGTCCGCCTGGCGCCACAGAAGGACTGGACCGTCAATCAGCCGGCACAACTGGCCAAGGTGCTGGCCGTGCTGGAAGGCATCCAGAGCAGCTTCAACGGTGCGAAGAGCGGCGGCAAGAAGGTCTCGCTGGCCGACCTGATCGTGCTGGCCGGCAACGCCGGGGTGGAGGCGGCGGCGAAAGCTGCGGGCCATGTCGTCGATGTGCCGTTCTCGCCGGGACGCACGGACGCCACCGCGGCACAGACCGACGTGGAGTCCTTCTCTGTGCTCGAGCCGCAGGCCGATGGCTTCCGCAACTATCGCAAGGCCGCCTATAGTGTTTCGCCCGAGTCCATGCTGGTGGACAAGGCGCAACTGCTGACGCTCAGTGCGCCGGAGATGGCGGTGCTCGTCGGTGGTTTGCGCGTGCTGGGGGCCAACGTCGGCGGTTCGAAGGACGGCGTGTTCACCCTGCACCCCGGCCAGCTTACCAACGACTTCTTCGTCAACCTGGTGGACATGGCCATCGCGTGGAAACCCACCGGTGACAACGCCTTCGAAGGCCGAGACCGCAGGACCGGCGCGCTGAAGTGGACTGCCACGCGCGTGGACCTGGCCTTCGGGTCCAACTCGCAGCTGCGCGCCCTGTCGGAGGTCTACGCGCAGAGCGACAACGGCCCGAAGTTCATCCGCGACTTCGTTGCTGCCTGGACCAAGGTGATGAACTTGGACCGATCCGACCGGGCGTGATCTCGAAAGACTGAGGCAAGATCCGATGCTTCCACGGATGACACGCTCCAAACGCCGCCTGCGTTTTCTGGTCGGTGTGGGGATCGTGGCATTCGGCGGAGCGCGGATGTGCTACCTGGCTTGGCCGTGGGCAGTCGATATGCTGAACTCGACTACGCAGCGGTTTGCGTAGTCGCGTCAGTGCCGCAGACACGTCGCGCGCATGGCCGCTCCCCGAAACACTTGGGCACGCGAGTGCTCGCAGGTAGAGAAGACGAGCCGGCGCAGACCGCTGCCGGCCACAGAGAAAACGCATGGAAGCGAACAAACCGGCACCGGCGGTCCCACTCGATGAGGCGGACATCGAGTCATGGCTGCGCCTGTTCGATCGCATCGGTGCCACCCTGCAGGCATCGGGCGGCCCGGAGGCTCTGCGGATCTTCCGCGCATTCGGACCGCACCGACGGGCCCATGCGCACGGCCGCCTGGTGCGCGAGCGCCACAGGCTGGCCATGGAGATCGAGAGCATCGGTGTGTGTCCTGTTGGCGGCAGCGTGCCTCAGTCCTCAGGCCCACCGGGGGAAGCCACGCTGGACATTGACTATGCGATCCTCGCGGTGGCATTTGAGCGGTGCGCGCCGATCGCCCAAAGGCTTGGGAACGTCGCCCTAAAACAGTGGTTGCTCGGCCGCGCGCGCATGCATCGACAACATGCGTTGTTCTTGCAGACTTGATCAGCTGAAGGGATGACCTCGCCCCCTCGCAAGTCTCGTGATTCCGTGCGAGTTACTTGTGCACGGAATCAGGTGGCCACTGCCCTCACGTTGGATCGTTGAATTGCGAGGCCGCGACGGACGTCGACGACGTCCATTGTTGGAGCGGGCTGACCGGCACAGCGCACGTCGGTGCCCCGCGGCAACTAGAGGAACGCAGGTCTGCGAGATCGGGTTGCCGGCGCTCGTCGCGTCGGCACGACCGCAGGGTTTGCTATGCAGATTGACGCGTCGGCATGCTTTTCCCGCTGATGGAGAGTCGAACCGTCAAATGTCAGCGGTGCATCGGGGGGGGGGCAGCCGGTCGGATGCCTCGGTTTTTGCATCCCGACGCGTGGTCAGCACACCGCTGCGGTACAGCATCCCCAGATGCTGTGACACGTTGGGCTTGGTCGTGTCAATGTTGGCCAGAAACTCGGAGACGTTCTTCTCGCCTTGGCACACCGCGCTGATGATCCTCAGGCGGATCGGGGTCGACAGCACGGCAAAGAGTTCGGCGACGGAATCGAACACCTTCTCTTCACCCTGAGCCGACAGATCCGGAACCAAACAAGTAGTAAGTACGATCACCGGCGCACCGATAGCGAGGTGATCGACCAAGGCCGCAACGACACTGACTGAGCTCTACACGGCGAACCTCCACGGCGTGTTGTCGTGCTACGACGGGAACATCGTGACGGGCACGCTGCCCGGGCTTGCTACGCGGGCGGGATGACGAACTTTCTGTATGTGCGAGGCATTCGCATCTTCGACTACCCGCGCTTTGCCGAGCCGTTGCGTGAGCGTATCCGCGAGCGGGCGCAGCAGGTTTGCGAGACTGCAAGCGTGCAGATCAAGCGTGTCAACAAGAGCCACATCCGCAAGGAAGACTTGGTTACTCGGGTGCTGGCAGTGCGCGGCGATACACCGGCCTGGTGCATGTGATTTCGGCGATGGAGTCCTCCCCAAGCTACAAGCCCTGGCTGCAACCTGAGCCCCCTCGCCCTGGCATTCACCGCGTTCCACCCGAAAAATGGTGAGGCTTGCACGCAATTATTCGTCATCATACATCACCATATCACCATGTTCTAATATGATGCATCTCTGATGTTAATGCTGCGCACTCAGGTGATACGGCCAATGTTCTATCAAGTTGTCTTGCCGTTTGCCGAAGCCATGGTGGGATCCAGGAACCCGGGTTGAAACCCAGGCGATCAGGCGGCCCATCACACTCAACTCTGCTATTCACCATCATGAAGAACTGGACAATTCATCGACGGCTGGTCGCGGCTGCCATCGCCGCAATCATATTGACGGGCGTCCTTGTCGCGCTGTCGATCAGTCGCGTCAACGCGGTTGCGCGCAGCCTGGCAAAGGTCAACGAGATCAACAGCGTCAAGCAGCGCTATGCGATCAACTTCCGCGGCAGCGTCCACGACCGTGCGATCGCGTTGCGCGACGTGACGCTTGCAGTCGACGACACCGGTGTGCGGCGCCACCTCGCTGACATCGAGCGGCTCGCCATCAACTATGTCGACTCCGCGAAGCGGCTGGACACCCTCTTCGCCGATCGCGCCGACACGGTGAGCGCTGATGAGCGTCTCCTACTGGACGAGATCAAGGCGATCGAGGCTCGCGCGCTACCGCTGATGAGCAAGGTGATCGCGAAGCGCCAGCAAGGCGATCAACCCGGTGCACAGCAACTGTTGCTCGGCGAGGCAGCGCAACCTTTCGTCGACTGGCTCGCCGCGATCAACCGGCTGATCGACCACGAGGAAATGCTGAACAAGGGCGAGTCGGCTGCGGTCGCCAGCGTCGTTGGCAGCTTTGCGTGGATCATGACGGCCGCCTTCGTCGTGCTCGGCGCTGGCGTGATGACCGTGCTCTGGGTGCTGGGCCGCGCAATACGCACCGCGCTGGACCGCGCGATCGACTGTGCGATGGCGATCGCCGACGGAGACCTTGCGCGCGAGGTCGACACGCACGGCCTCGGCGAGACCGGGCGGCTGCTCGAGGCACTGGTGCGCATGCGCGGCGCACTTGTGGTCGCCGTGACGAGCGTGCGTTCGAACGCCGACTCCGTGGCCTCGGCGAGCGAGGAGATCGCACAGGGCAACCAGGACCTCTCCGATCGCACCGAGCAGCAGGCCAGTGCACTGCAGCGCACCGCCAGCACGATGGAGCAACTCGGCGCCACGGTTCGCAACAACGCCGAGAACGCCCATCAGGCCAACCAGCTTGCCGAGGGAGCAACCGAGGTGGCTCGCAAAGGCGGCGACGTCGTCACGCAGGTGGTGGAGACGATGCGCGGGATTGACGAAGCCTCGCGCCGCATCGCCGAGATCATCGGCACCGTCGACGGGATCGCCTTCCAGACCAACATCCTGGCGCTCAACGCGGCAGTCGAGGCGGCGCGCGCGGGCGAGCAGGGCCGAGGCTTCGCGGTTGTCGCTGGCGAGGTGCGCAGTCTGGCGCAACGCAGCGCCGAAGCTGCGCGAGCGGTGAAGCAACTGATCGGCGACAGCGTCGAACGAGTCCAACGAGGCAGCCAACTGGTCAACGAGGCCGGCCAGACGATGAACGAGATAGTCGCGGCGACGCGGCGGGTGAGTGACATCGTCGCCGAGATCAGCACCGCGACCGCTGAGCAGAGTGTGGGCATTAGGCAGGTTGGTCAGGTGGTCTCGGAAATGGATCGCGGCACGCAGCAGAACGCCGCGCTGGTCGAGCAGTCCGCCGCCGGGGCCGAAGTGCTCCGTCAGCAGTCAGCGAGACTGGTCGAAGCGGTCGCAACCTTCAAGCTGGCGTGAAGACCATCATCAACCTCAGCTTTCAACCAAGATCAACAGGCCCAGGACCATCATCTGCACGTGCGGCTTGCCACTCGTCAGGTTCATGACGTCCTGTACCGGACAGCAGAAGGATTCCCCCTGAGAGCCTGTTCACGACCTGTGATCGTGGCCCGAAAATGGATGGATGAGGAAGAAGTACGGGAGCGACATAAGTCGAGAGCAGTTCGAGGAAGTGAGGCCGCTGCTGCAAAGCGTGCGCCGGAGGACCAAGCCGACGACGGTGGATCTGTACGAGGTGTTCTGCGGGGTGCTGTACCTGCTCAGAAGCGGATGCCAATGGAGGATGCTGCCCAGCGACTTTCCCAAATGGCGCACTGTGTACTCGTACTTCGCCAAGTGGAGCGAACCCGACCCGGACGGAACCAGCGTGCTGGAGCGGGCCATAAAAAAATCAGGTTGGCGCGGCCCGCGAGAGACAGGGGCGCAACGCATGCACGAGGTTCTTGATCGTGGACGCGCAGAGCGTGAAGAACACCGATAGCGCCGAGCGCAAGGGTTTCGATGCGGGCAAGAAGGTCTCGGGCATCAAGCGCCACATTGTGGCGGACACCCTAGGAGTTTGGGCGGCAGAAGACTAGCGCCGCAGAAAGTCGCGATTTCAGGGGTCCTTGACCCCTCAGCACCATCGAGAAAATCGCTCCTGCGTGATTCTGAGAGGTCGAAATTCGGATGGTCATTTTGGAATCCTTCTGCCGCCCAGACTCCTAGGCTTGCCGCATGCCATTGCGGTGATCACGGCCGAGGTGACGGACCGCAAGAGGGCGCTGCAAGCGATGCAGCGGTGCAAGGCGAACCTGGGCCAAGTCCAAAGCGTGTTGGCCGACGGCGGCTACGTCGGCCAGCCTTTTGCGCAGGCGGTCCAGGACATGTTGGGGGCCACGGTGCAGATCGCCAAGCGCAGCGAGTTGCACGCCTTCGCGGTAATCCCCAAGCGCTGGGTCGTGGAGTGCAGCTTTGCGTGGTTGGAGAAAAACCGCAGACTCTGGAAAAACTGCGAGCGAAAGCTCAACTCCACCCTGCAATTCATCCATCTCGCCTTCCTCGCACTTTTGCTCAGAAGATCGTGAACAGGCTCTGAGTACGACGCTGTCGACACGCCTCGTGCCACCGCGCAAGCCGTCACCGGCAATCACCCTGGCGGCTATCGACTCGAGTGCACTGGTGGTACCGAGGTTGACCTGACCCGTCTCCAGCCGCGCGGCCGACATGGGTCCGGATGCCTGCACTGCGTAGCGCGAGGGACCATTGGTGTTGGCTATTTGTTGATTAAATTCATTCAACTTCATCAATCATGGACCGATGGCTAGAGTGGCTTCCCATGCAATCCCGTCGAACCTTTTCTCGCCAGGCCCTGATGGGCGCCCTTTCCGCAATCGCACACGTGCCACTGGTCCACGCACAGAGTTCACCCGCAGCTAAGGCCGGTACGCCAAGCCGATTGCGCATCGTGCAGTCGGCCGCGTTGTCGGGACCTCAGGCAGAGGTCGGGCTCGCTTTCAACATCGGCGCGAAGGCCGCCTTCGCGGCTGCCAATGCAGCAGGTGGCATCCACGGCAGGCTCATCGAGTTCATCTCCGCGGATGATGGGTATGACGCCAACAAGGCAGTGCAGAACACCACGCAGTTGCTCAGCGGCAGCGAGACACCGTTGGCCCTGTTCGGCTACACCGGCACGGCCTGCACGAAGGCGGTGATGCCGCTCGCCAAGACGGCCGGCGTGGTGCTGTTCGCGCCTGTCTCGAGCAACGACATCCTGCAATCGGAGAACCAGTCGCAAGCCTTCTTCGTACGTGGCACCCATTCGGACGAGATCACCAAGATCATCAAGCACCTGACCTCCATCGGTTCGCAGCGCATCGGCGTGTTCTATCCGAACGATGACTTCGGACAGGGCAAGCTAGCGCTGATTAAGGAATTTTCGAGCCAGTACAGACTGCCCACGCCGATAGCGGTGCCCTGTGATCCCCAGTCCCCCGACATCCCCGCGGCCGCCAAGGCGCTGCAGCAGGACGGCCAGCTCCAGGCCGTGCTCCACCTGACATCGTCGCAATACAGCGGCAGGCTGCTCAAGGAACTGAATGGCTCAGGCGGCGCCGGGCAGAGCCGACTACACCACTACGGTATCTCTAGCATCAGTGCCGCAGGTCTCGTACTCGAGGCGAAAGGGGCTGCGCATGGCTTCGTGATCGCCAAGCGCGTGCCCAGTCCGAGCGGCTCCACCGCCATTGCCGCCGACTTTCGCCGTGCTATGCAAGCGCTGCGGCCGAGCAGCAAGGACGAGTTCTCTTCATCGAGCTCTGCGATGGAGGGCTACATCGCGGCACGGTTGCTGATCAAGGCCATGGAGCACGCCGGGCTCAAGATCGATCGCGCTGCATTGCGCAAAGCGGCGGAAGGGTTGGGTCACCAGGAATTCGGACCTTTCACGCTCACATACGGACCCGGCAGGCATCGTGGTTCGTCGTTTGTGGACTTGGCGATGGTGCGCGATGACGGAACCATCGCGCGTTAAAGGCTTGGCGCGCTCGGCATCGGATTGGCCTAGGAGTCTGCACGGCAGAAGACTCGGAGCGCGAAAAAGTCATGATTTCAGGGGTGCTTGACCCCCTGGCACTATCAGAAGAATCGCGCCTGCGCGGTTCTGAACGATCGAATTCCTGTTGGTCATTTCGGAAGTCTTCTGCCGCGCAGACTCCTAGGATAGAGCGCGCATCTGCTGGCACGTCGCAGCGACCTCGACTGCGGCGGCGGTACGGCTGGTTCGCATGCTGGGCGGCGGCTTCTCGGCATCTCCGTCGACAGGCGATGCCCGATCGCCTAAACCCCAGCGGGGGCAGCAAGCAAAAGTTTACAGCTCAGCATCCACCGCCGTCTCGCCGTCGTGGCTTCGTCATTACTTTGGTACGCCAAAGCCCTAAGGTCGATCCAGTTCCTTCACCACTGGACCGACCGTGAGCAAAACGCTACCCCGACCCTCCCCTCTCCTTGGCCATCCCTTGCCCTCGACCTGGTTCCGCACGCTTTGCAGCGTGTTGGCAGCGGGTGTGCTTTGCGTCGGTATCGCGAAGCAAGCCCAGGCCGCCTCGACCTGGACGACGATCGCGACGGAGAAGCAGTCCTTCATCGTCAAGAACAAGACCGTGCGATACGGAAGCGGGTCCACCTGGATCACCAAGAAGGTCGAGGCCGAGGGCGTGTGCACGAATGCGTTCTTCGGCAGCGACCCACTGCCCGGCGTGCACAAGGAATGCCAGATCAGCAAACCGAGCACCACCGCCGAATCGACACCGGCTTCGTACACGCTGACGATCGCCGATCCCGCCGATGGCAGGATCGCCGGTGCCACGTCGGGCGCCACGTTTGCGTCAGGCACCGCCGTCACGCTCACGGCCGTCGGCGAGGGTGCCTACGGCCTGAAGACCTGGACGGGAGACGCCGCGTCCTGCGGCGCGAGCAACCCGTGCCAGATCACGATGGCAGGCAACAAGACCGTCGGTGTCACGTTCAAGACCATGCCGGTGGGCTTCGGTGCGGGCACGACCGGCGGCGCCGGCGGGAAGGTCGTGACGGTGTCGACGGCCAAAGACCTGAAGGCTGCGCTGTGCGACAAGTTCGACGCTGCCGGCACCTGCCAGGACGACACGCCCCGGATCATCCAGCTGACATCGGTCATCGACTTCACAGGCTCCGAGGGGAAGAGCAGTGCCTGGATCTGCGCCAAGTCGAGCAACGCGTGCAAATACCAGAACACCTACCAGGAAAAGACGATCGACTACCCGGTAGGGACCTGTCACGCCGCCGATGCCAAGCTCGCGGACGGTTCGCCCGATCCGTTCGCGAAAAAGCAAATGGACTACGACGCTGCTGGTGGCACGCCACTGCGGGTGGGTTCCAACAAGACCCTGATCGGCATCGGTGCGAAGGCCGGTCTCAAGGGCAAGGGCTTGATGATCGCTGGCGTCTCGAACGTGATCATCCGCAACCTCTCGCTCACCGACATGGACGAGTGGTTGGTCTGGGGAGCCGATGCGATGACGGTCGTCGGCGCCAGCAAGGTCTGGATCGACCACAACTACTTCGCGCGCATCGGCCGCCAATTCATCGTCACCGGTTGGGACTTCTCCACCAACCTCACCATCTCGAACAACTTCTTCGATGGCGCCGCCGACTACGGCTACTTCTGCAACGGGAAGCACTACTGGACCCTGCTGTTCAACGGCGCCAACGAGAACATCACCCTCATCGCCAACCGGTTCACTAACGTCTCCGGTCGCGCGCCGGAAACCGGCAACACCGGTGGCACGATCCACATCGTCAACAACCTGTGGGACGCCAACAACTACTACATCAGCGTCGGGCCCAGCAAATCCGTGGTGACCTTCCTCGAGGGCAACTACTTCGCGCCGACCACCGAGTTCTTCATCCCAATCAACGGGCAAGACGCGAACGTCAACCCGGTTTTCGCACCGCTGGATGGAACCATCGACGTGGCGAACGTCGATTGCCGTGACGTGCTGGGGCGCAGTTGCGCCAGCAACTACGCGACCAACACGGGCGCGGCCAACTCGTTGAGCGGCTTTGTCCTGAACCCAGCGGTGATGTCGACACTGAAATCAGCCCCGACTCTCAGCAGAAGCATGGGACTGGTGCGACCGATGCCCTACTCGAAGGTCACCGATCACGTCAAAGCCAAGGCTGGCCCGCAGGCGGACCCGGACCAGTAGCACTGACGCTTCGGTTTGGAGGCTGCGACCTTCTGCAAGACACCCACTCCCCAGTGGGCGTTTTCGCTTGTACCGCTACCTTTGCGCGATCCTGCTTGTTCGGTCAATAAACATGAGAAGGCGGGCGGATGGACCTGGAGCCGATGCGCGTTGTGGCGCTTGCTTGTTCGGACCTGATACGACCTTTGATCAAGCTTTCGTCCGTCGTTCTTCATGGTCAGTCAACTCACGAGCGCACTACTTGGCGCACTGATCAGTAGCATGTGAAAAACGCGCCGGTGTCGGACCCGGATGCCAATCTGCCGCCCTCACCCGGTGCATCCCGCTGGGCACCACGGCGGAGGAAATTGCCTACGCGGTAGTCTTCCTGCTCTCGGACCGCGCGCTGAACTGAATCTGCGCTTCGTGCGCGAAGCCTGTACTTCGCGCGGCAGGCGCGGTCGGGCCACCCGTTTCGTAAGGTTGCCGCTCACGAGTCAGATACTCAAACGAGCACCCACCATGTTCAGCAACATCAAACTGTCTCGCCACTCCAGCCCTGCGCTGGCGGGGGAGCAGCCTTCCGTTTCCAGAGGGCCGGATTCGTCGAAGGGGAAGACATCCACCAACGTCCATCCCGCCTTGGCCGGCCGCGGCTCGCCGGTGCCGGGCGAGGGCTCCTTGGCCCCACGCCGCCCCGTCCCGGGCCGGTCGCAGCCCTTGTCGAGCGAAGCCCAGGCGAGCGCGCACGCGGCTTTCCCGAGGCAGCATGTCCATTTTGCGGAGCACGCCACGGCCATCCCAGCCGAAGATGGGCAGAAGATCCGGCAGGAGACCGTCGAATTCGGGCCGAAACCCAGGCCGGAAAAGATCAACCGGTCGAGCCACGAGCCGAGCCCGTCGGCACCATCGGTGGCCCCTGCGCCCGAGCCGAAGGCAGCCGAGCCGCACGAGTCGACACGGCGGCTCTTTGGTGGCTTGTTCCGATCCCACGGCCACAGGGCCGACAAGCCGGCCGCCCGCCCACCGTCAAAGCAGGCGGAAACTAGCGCTCCAGACGCCGGACAGCGTCGTCCGGAACGCAGCCCGGGGCAGAAGTTCAGCGAGCGCTTCACAACCTTCATGGAGCATTGCCCCGACAAGCAGCTGAGGGACAAGCTCTCAAGCCCCATCATGAATGGGCAGTTCGAGCAATTCAAGAAAGAGGCCATCAAAGCATCGACGACGATCCGCGACAGGGACTCTTTCCAACTCGTGCAGTTGATGATCAAGTCTATCGACGCTATGCAGGGCGACTTCTCGGACGTTCGAATCAAATTTGGCAAGCCCAGGGCGTAAAGCCGACTCCAGAGTTCGCCAGGCATCGAGCGCATCGTGCTGACTGCGCTCAGGCCGGACACCAGCCCTTCTTCGGCCGCCGAGACGGGCTTTCGGCCTCCGCATCTGTGGCGTGTGTTGCCGACGGCGGCGACATCACGCTTGGGGCGCTTCCTCCGTACGAATGCGCCGCCACGGCGGCCGATGGCAGCAACGCCTTGGCGATGCTGGTGCGCCGAGAAGGTGAGTCATTGAACGCACTTGGACAAGGCCATCGGCCTCGCGTGGTCCGAGGACTTGTTCATCGATGAAGTCAACGACGGCGCCAGTGATCTGATCTAGTCGTCCTTCCACGGTGTCAAGGTGGAACGCCTGGCTGCTTACGGAACTCATTCATCGCCGCGTGCCCTGGAAGACCAAGGAGGCCGTCGAGCTGGCCACGCTGGAATGGGTGTCCTGGTTCAACAACTCGAACCCATCGGCTACATACCACCTGCAGAAGCTGAGGCAAACTATTACCGGCAACTCGCCAGTCAAGCCACCGTGATGGCGGCCTGACTTAAACCAAACAGCCTCCACGATTCCCAGGGCGGTTCAGTCCTGCGCGTACAGCGTCAAGTGGATCATTCGATCACGACACTGTGGCACCGGCTCAGCTACACGCTGATTGCCCACCTCGTGCAGTGCCCCTGCTGCGGAAAGGTATGCGCAAAGCTTCTCTTGTGACATAGTAAGCTAGGCAATTGCAGATGGACTTCCCGTCCTGAACAGCGCGACGATGTCCCGATCACCAATAAAGTTGCCTTTGCGAAGGCGAGCGAGCATGTTGCCCCCCGCCTTCGCATGCCATCAGAGCGATTTGGTCGAGAAGTACCAGTCGGTAGTCTTGTAGCCCTCACCTGCGCGCTTGTCAGCGGCGTCGGCAGTTTTGGGTGGTGACACGATCACGTCGCACCCAGGCGTCCAGCCTTCCGGCGTAGCCACGGTATTCTTGTCACTGGTCTGCATCGCTTGCAGCAGGCGCACGAATTCGCTAATGGAGCGGCCGTTGCTCATCGGGTAGTACACCATCGCCCGCAGAACGCCGATCGGATCGATGAAGAACGTGGCACGCACAGCCTGCGTGTCGGCGGCTCCAGGGTGCACCATGCCGTAGGCGTTGGCCACTTCCATCTTGATGTCTTCGATGATCGGGAATGGGATCTTGACGTCAAACTTCTCCTGGATATTTCGTGTCCAGGCCAGGTGCGAAAACAGGCTGTCGATTGACAGTCCAAGCAGTTCGCAGTTCATGGCCTTGAACGTATCAGCGGCGTTGGCGAAGCCGATGAACTCGGTTGTGCACACCGGCGTGAAGTCAGCCGGGTGCGAGAACAGGATCAGCCACTTGCCCTTGTAGTTCGCAAGCGTGCGATCACCGTGTGTGGTCCTGGCCTTGAAGTCAGGCGCAGGTTCATTGAGGCGGGGGAATGTGGTCACAGTGTTTGTCATGGTTTTTCCGTTCTGTTTCAGGGTTAGAGACGGGCTCATCGGATCGAATGAATCCCGCACTTGAGTATGTACGTAGTTAATTATTTAGTGATTCAATTGCAGCTATTCCTTCGATAGCGTTCATCCGTGTCGAAACCTAGTTAGGTTGCTCCGGAGCACTCGCAGATGCAAACTGCAGGGTCCGATCGAACCATCAACGGCGTTGGTTCGACGAAGACGCCGCGGCACGCAGCGTCGTGCGAGCTCAGAATCAGAGCACTCCGTTCACTGACAAGAAGCCGGCTGCACGGAGTCACCCTACTAGCGCTCCTGCTCCTGAACGGATTTACGCGTTTGCAGCGTCTCCTCTCGAATGGCGTCGTCGTCCATGAGCTCGTACCACATGGCATTGAGTACGGCGAACGCGGCTGCCAGCGGCAGGCCGAGGATCCATGAGAAGTACCACATGTCGGTGTCCTAGTAAGCGTGTCCGCGCTCATCGCGGATGGCGTTTTGATCGACCTTGCCCCAGAGCACGTGGTAGACCCACGTGGTGTAGACCAGGATGATGGGCATGAAGATGCAGGTCGTGACCAGCATGATGAACAGCGTCAGCTGGCTCGACGACGAGTCCCAGACAGTGAGGCTGGCGCGCGGATCGATCGAGGACGGCAGGATGAACGGAAACATCGACGCGCCGACGCTCAGGATGATGCCGGCGATGCCGAACGCCCCTGCCAACAATGCGAGGCCGCCACGACGGACCGCCAGCGCAAGCAACGCGCCGAGTGCGCCGACGAAGGCCGCAGCAGGCGCTGCCAATGTCCACGGGTGCGCCACGTAGTTGGCGAACCACGCACCCGCCTGCACTTCAGCCATCTTCAGCATCGGGTTGGACGGGCCTATTGCATCGACCACGCTGGTGATGCGGTAGCCGTTTACAGACGACCAGAGAAAGGCACCGGCGAGCGCATAGAGCACGGAGGTTCCCAGCGCCGCGACCATGCCATAGAGCCGTGCACGCTCGGCGACAGCCCCGTCGGTCTTGAGCACGAGCCACGCCGCACCGTGCAGCACGAGCATCGCCACCGACACCAGACCGCAGAGCAGTGCAAACGGGTTCAGCAGGTCGAAGAAGTTGCCGTCGTAGAGGATGTGCATGTCATCGGCGAAGTGGAACGGGAGCCCCTGCAGCACGTTGCCCATCGCTACGCCGAAGATCAATGCGGGCACGAGGCCGCTGAAGAACAGTACCGCGTCCCAGCGCTTGCGCCAATGCGCTTCCTCGCGCTTGCTGCGGAACTTGAAAGCCACCGGTCGCAAGATCAGCGCGGTGAGGATCGCGAACATCGCGAGGTATAACCCAGAGAACGACACTGCATAGAGCTGTGGCCAAGCCGCGAATACCGCACCGCCACCCAGGATCAACCACACTTGGTTGCCTTCCCACACCGGGCCGACGCTGTTGATGACGACGCGCCGTTCGAGGTCGGTACGGGCAACAAAAGGCAGCAGGATGCCGCCGCCCAGGTCGAACCCGTCGGTGACCGCGAATCCGACCAACAGCACGCCGATGAGCACCCACCAGACCAGACGCAAGGTGTCGTAGTTCAAGAGTTCATGCAGGATCATGGTTCACCCTTCGAAAGGTGCAGGGGTGAGTGCGGCCGGCACGATGAACCGGTGCGAGTCGCCGACGTTGAGCGCGTGCTCCAGTTGCGGTCCCGTACGGATCACTTTGAGCAGCAGTTTCATCTCGATGACGAAGAGCACTGTATAGATCGCAATGAACCCGCCGAGCGTGAGCAGCAGTGTCTTGACCCCGAGATTCGACACCGCGACGGCCGTCGGCAACACACCTTCGATGATCCAGGGCTGGCGGCCGAACTCGGCCACAAGCCAGCCCGCTTCGATCGCAATCCAGGGCAACGGAATTGCGAGCACAGCCACCTTCAGCAACCAGCGGTGGCGGTCGAGTTTTCGGCGGGCCGACAGTGCGAAGAACGTGCCCGTCAGCAGGATCAACAGAACGCCGATACCAACCATGACACGGAACAGCCAAAACAGCGGTGCGACCTGCGGCACGGTGTCCCAAGCCGCCTGCTGAATCTGTACAGGTGTGGCGAGGCGCGGATCATCGACGTAGCGTTTGAGCAGCAGTGCGTAGCCCAGGTCCACCCCGTTGTTCTCGAACGCGTCACGAACACCCTGCGAAACCGTGGTCGAACTGCCTGCGGCGCGAATCGTCTGCAGCGCGTCGTAGGCTTTAATGCCTTCGCGAATGCGCACCTCGGCGCGCTTGACGAGCTCGTCGATGCCGGGGATCACGCCGGTCAGGGAGCGGGTTCCGATGAGACCCATCACGACGGGGATATGGATCGCATAGTGCGTCTCGCGTGCCGCCTGATCGGGGAATCCGAACGCGGTGAATGCGGCCGGCGCCGGCTGGGTCTCCCACATCGCCTCGATGGCTGCGAGCTTCATCTTCTGGTGTTCGCTAGACAGGTAACCACTCTCGTCGCCCAGCACGGCCACTGACAGCGCTGCCGCCAGTCCGAACGAGGACGCCACCGTCATCGAACGCTTCGCCAGTTCAAGGTGGCGGCCCTTTAGCACGTACCAAGCCGAAACACCCAGCACGAACACAGCGGCGCACACATAGCCAGCCGACACGGTGTGAACGAACTTGGCCTGCGCAACCGGGTTGGTCAATACCGCGAAAAAGTCGACCACCTCCATGCGCATGGTCTGCGGGTTGAAGGCCGAACCGACCGGGTTTTGCATCCAGCCGTTGGCGATCAGTATCCACAACGCCGAGAAATTCGAGCCGATGGCCACCGCCCAGGTCGTGATCAGGTGACCGACCTTCGACAACTTGTCCCAGCCGAAGAAGAACAGGCCTACGAAGGTGGCTTCGAGGAAGAAGGCCATCAGACCCTCGATCGCCAATGGTGCGCCGAAGATGTCACCGACGTAGTGGCTGTAGTAGCTCCAGTTCATGCCGAACTGGAACTCCATCACGACGCCTGTGGCCACGCCCATCGCGAAATTGATGCCAAACAGCGTTCCCCAGAACTTGGTCATGTCACGCCAGATCACGCGGCCCGTCATCACGTAGACGGTCTCCATGATCGCCAGCAGGATGGATAGCCCCAATGTGAGCGGCACGAACAGGAAGTGATACAGCGCGGTGACGGCAAACTGCAGCCGTGAAAGCGCAACGATGTCGAGATCCATGGATTTCCTTCTTCTTTCACACTTGTTTCAATCGGGTCGCAATGCGCGCAGCGCAGCATCGAAACCTTCGCTGCCGCTCCGGAGGTCCGCGACGATGCGGCCAGAGTGCAGGCAGATGAGCCGGTCAGCCAACGCGGCTTCACGCCGTAGATGGGTGGCCACCAGCAGGCTACGACCAGAGAGTGCCTGGCCCAGGCGTTGTAAGACATCGCGCGCCGTCGCGACGTCCAGAGCCTCGGTCGGCTCGTCTAAGACCCACAAAGGCGTGTCGTGCAACAACAGCCGAGCCAGCGCCAAGCGACGTGACTGTCCACCGGAGAGGCCCAGCCCACCCTCGCCGAGAGGTGTGTCTAGGCCGGTACCCAGGGCGCGTACGTCATGGGCGAGCCCGACAGCATCCAGGACCGACCACAGGCGTGCATCGTCCGCGGAAGGGTCGGCCAGCAACAGGTTCCCACGCAGACTGTCCTGGAAGAGTTCGGTGCGCTGCGTCAAGAGGCAGGCTGTTCGAGCACGTACCACGCCAGCGAGCGCAGCCAACTCACCTGTGGCCACGGCCAGCAGGGTCGACTTGCCGGCCCCGCTCAGCCCGATCAGCGCGACGCGCTCGCCAGCGGCGAGGGTCAACGACAACTGCTTCAGCACGGGCCTGGCATCGCCAGGGTAGGCCACCGTGATGTTGGTCAAGCGCAGAGCGAAGGGCACGGTGTCGTCGCGTACTGGCGTCGCCCTCTCGTCGTTCAAGGTCATGCGCGGAGCCAGACGCTTGAGGGCCAGCCAGGTACGACCTGCATCCAGGGCACCGCGCCTCAAGGCCGCAAAAGGCTCCATGGCCGTGAGCGCCACGAGCAAAGCCAGTGCTGCACCGGAGGCACCGAGCATGCCATCGGCCACCAATGCGCCAACGGCCAACAACACGGTGACAAGGATCAAGGTGCTGGCCGCAGCGTAGCCAGCGCCCGCCGCCGTCTCGAGTCGGTTCAACGCCATGTCGGCCTTCGCGAGGCGAAGGTCAGTATCCGCCAGTGCTTCACGCTGCGCGTCGATCCGACCTGCCATCACGAGTTCTGTCTGCCCCGCAACGAGATCGATCGCATGCGCACGCAGGGCTTCGATGGCATGTGCACGCTGAACGGCCGGACGACGTGCTCGGCGCGCCACGATAAACGCCACGCCACCGCCGCTCGCGATAAGCCAGAGCGCCAACCCTACCCCGAGACCGGCATGCATGAAACCCAGAACAACACCGGCCAACACCGCGGCACCCAGTGCCGCCATGGCAGGTATGACAAGCCGCAGGTAGATCGACTCCAGCGCGTCAATGTCTGATGTCAGGCGAAACAGCAGCTTGCCTGGTTGATTGAGCAGCGTGCGGGCTGTTTCGGCACGCGCCCAAGCACGAAAGAGTCGGACGCGCAGGGCAGCCAGGACGGCGAAGGTTGCGTCGTGCGTCACCAGGCGTTCGGCATAGCGCGAACCGGTGCGCCCTACCGCGAGCAGCCGGATGCCGGCCGAAGGCGCAAAGACGTCAAAGAGGAAAGCGGTCGAGGGCACCAGTCCGGCCAATGCTGTGGCGGTGATGAACCAGCCCGACAGACCGAGCAGCGCCACGCCGGTCGTCACCGTCAGCGTCGCCAGCAGCACGCCCCCGACCAGCGAACCCTTGTGAGTTGCCAGGATGGAGTGCAGAGCCGGACGGAGTGTTCTCCCCGCGGTCGTCATGCCGCGGCCTCCGACGCCAGGGCATCCAGCCTGATCACACGGTCCATGCGCGCCGCCAGCACGGGGTCGTGTGTCGCGACAATCAGTGTCTTGCCCTTGGCCAGCGACATCAGCGCCTCGCTCACACGGTTGGCGGTGTCGGTGTCGAGGTGCGCCGTCGGCTCGTCGACAAGCAGCAGATCGGCGCGGCCATGCACAGCCATTCGTGCGAGCGCGAGCCGCACCGCCTCGCCGCCTGACAGTCCCCTACCGCCTTCACCCAGCCTGGCCAAGGGGCGTACTTGTGTCACCTCCCCCAGCCGTGCAAAGTCGATGGCTGCCTGGACGTTCGCCGACGTGATGCCCACCCTGCCAAGCGCTATGTTGGTCTCGACCGCAGCTGCGAACACATGCGGGTGCTGTCCCATCCAGCCGATGCGTTGGCGCAGCATGGCGACGCTGCAGTCCGACAGTGTCACACCGCCGATGACAATCCGACCACGCGGGGCCACCATCAAACCGGCAAGCAGCGACAGCAGCGACGTTTTGCCCGAGCCGCTCGTGCCCAACAACGCAATGTGCTCGCCTGCTTCCACGCGAAGAGCGAAGTCTGCGAACAGCGGCGCTTCACCTGGATGGGAAAAGTGCAGGTCGCGAACCACGACGGATGGCGCCGTGGGGTGGCGAGTCAGGCCGGGATCCGCGCCATGCACTCCAACTGGCCCGCCAGGCAGCAACATCTCATGGTGCGCCAGTCGTTCCAGCGCCTGCAACGCTGCCTTGCCCGCCGCGTTGTCGTGCCATACCGCAGCCAGTTCGCGCAGCGGCTCAAAGAAGGCCGGTGCAAGCAGCAGGATGAACAGGCCCTGCCCCAGGCTGAGCCGTTGGCCCCAAGCACCGAAGTTCAGTGTTCCCAGCAAGTGAAAGCCCACGTAGGCAGCCACCATGGCCACACCAAGCGCCGAGAACAGTTCGAGGACCGCAGAGGAGAGAAAGGCGATGCGCAAGACCATCATGGTCCGCCGCCGCAGCGACTGTGCGACGTCACCGAGTCGATCAGCAGTCGCGTCAACCGCGTCCAGCGCACGCAGCGTGGCCAGCCCTCGAAGACGATCCAGCAGAAAGGCATTCATGCCACCCAGTTCGACCATCTGTGCCTTGCTGGCGGCCTGCGCACCTCGGCCGACGACAACCATGAATACGGGGATCATCGGTGCCGCGACCAGCAGCACGAGCGCGGCAAGCCACGACTGGCTGGCCACTACCGCCAGGATGATGGGCGGTACAACCGCCAGGCGCCAGCGTGCGGGCTGGTAGCGCACCAGATAAGGCACGACTGCCTCGGCTTGTTCGGCGATCACGCTCGCGGCCAAGCCCGAGGGCGACCGCAAGCGGTCAAGCGGAGAACCTGCAGACAGCGATTCAGCGACGAGCACCCGCACAGTTGAGAGATGCGCGCGAGCGGCAGTGAAGATGCGACGGCCCGCCCACGCTTCGGCGACGGCACGCAACAATCCGAGAATCAGAAGGCCTCCAGCAGGCCACCACACCGCGGCCATGCCCAGACCCGACGCAAGGCCCTGCACCGCCCAAGCGAGCAGCGCCGCCTGCGGCAGCCAGAGCAGGGCCGTTGCACCGTGCACACCACTGCCTACCGCATCAGTGGTAAGGGAATGCAGGGTGAGTGTTGAAGGCTGTTTCATGGCATCAGGCGTGGTCGGCGAGGTGCTCCGCGACTTCTCTCTGCTAACCATGCAAAAACGAGGCGCAGCATCTGCCCGATCTCATGGGGAAAACAGATCACGGCCTTGGCTCGCTCGCTGCAAGCGAAAGGCGAGACGATCGGAACCGCCGTCGCGATGGTTGCCGCACCCTTGATCACTCCCATGCCCAGCGGCCAGTGACAGCTCTCGGGGTCGCGAGCCAGAGGGTCGTTCGAAAGGAGTATGTCCATCGTCGCTTCTTCGCTGTGGGGTGACCCGAGCACGGCTGTGATGGAACATTCCTCACGGCCCAATCGGCGCTACCCAGCCTCACTGCCACGGCAGTGGCAACCTGGCTTAGTACCCCAAGAAGCGTGCCAGCCGCTGATCGGCCTCGCGTTTACGCAGAAGAACCGAGTTCCCTATAGGACAGCGAGCTCCCGAAGTACCGGCATGAATGCAGGTCAATGCCAGCATGACTGCGGCTTTGGCAGTCATGCGCTGCCAAGTGGCAGCAGATGCCTATGCCACTGCAGACGACATCAAGACAAATGAGGTCCCGACCTTGGCGGCCAGGATTCCCGTGGCAAAGGTCTATGGCGGACGATGCGACTTCGTTCGGGTGACTGACGCAGTTCATCAGGCCGAGAAGACCAAACTTTGCTCAAGACACGCAGCATTGCTGCCGACTACGTCGCACAGTTGGGCGATCGACGTCTAGGGTTATGCGGACGGGACAAGATGAGTCGATGCCCTCTCGCGAACTGTCTCAATCGAGGTGCCGACAATTGGCGCGTTAGCGCGATCAATCTCCAGTCCAGAGACTGGTCGGGTAGGTGTCATGCAGCCGATGGCGGCAAGCCACGGTGAAGCCTCTCGCGGACGGCTGATGGTCTGGCATATGTTTCCTCGGCAGTACAGCAAGCGCCCTATTTCAGGCCAAGCCGAGCGTTTTCAGCCGCCGGTAAAGAGTACGCTCACTCATGCGGAGTTGTGTCGCCAGCTCGCGCCGGGTGCCCTGGAACGTCGCGAGGAGTCGCGCCAATGCCTCATCATCAGTGCTTGCCGCCTCCTGTACCGGGGGCTCAACTGTCAGTGCAGCGGACGGGGTCGAAGATCCATGTCCAAACCCGTCCGGCAAGTGCTCTGTGCGAATGATGCCGTCGTCGGCGAACAAGCGAGCGCGGTCGAGCACGTTGCGCAATTCACGGATGTTGCCGGGCCAGTCGTGCACCTGCAGCCGGGCCATGGCCTCGGGCTGCACCGACACGCGGTGCTTCGTGTGACCACCACGCTGCAAGAACGAATCCACCAGCATGGGAATGTCAGCGGCTCGATCGCGCAAGGGCGGCAGGTGGATGGGGAACGCGCTGATTCGGTAGTACAGGTCCTGCCGGAACCGCCCATCGGCCACCATCTGCTGCAGCGGCTTGTGGGTAGCAGCAACGAGCCTGAAGTCAGCCTGTTGGGTCTCGACACTGCCAACCCGGCGGAATGCACCGGACTCAATGAGCCGAAGCAGTTTCACCTGCATCGACAGCGGCACATCGCCCATCTCGTCGAGGAACAGCGTGCCGCCCTCTGCGGTTTCGACCAGCCCCTTCTTGCGTGTATTGGCGCCCGTGAAGGCGCCCTTTTCGTAGCCGAACAGTTCGCTTTCGAACAGGGTCTCGGTCAGGCCCGAACAGTCCACCACGACAAACGGGCCGCGGGCTTGTTCGCTGGCCTCGTGCACGGCCCGTGCGAACAGTTCCTTGCCGGTACCCGATTCGCCGAGCAGCAGCACCGGCAGCATCGAAGGGCCGACCCGTTGCACCGCTGATAGCGCCGCATTAAAGGAAGGCGAGCGCCCCACCAGGCCTTCGGCACTGGGGCGGGCTGAGGCCGTTCGCACTGTCGCAAGGCGCTCGACATAGGCCACCACCTCGCGGCTGGCGTCGAGGATCGGCCTCAGTTCTACGTCCACGTGCTCCGGACCACGTGGCGTGTGATGGATGTGCAGCACACGGTCAGGCCCCTTGGATTCGAAGGCTCTTTTCATCGGGCAGTGTTCACCGGCCTGGTCGCACGGCACGTCGTAGTGGTGCGAGATGCGAAAACACTTGTGGCCGATATAGGGCTTGTCCACGGTGCCGAATTGCCGCTTGTAGGCGGTGTTCGCGGCCAGGATGTTGTACTCAGGGTCCAACACGATCATCGGCTGCGCCTCGTGCTCAAGGAACGAGATCAAGGCCTGAACTTGCTGTTCGGCGCGCAGTCCCCGGGGTTGGTTCGCAGTGGATTCCGGCACGGGGGTGGAGGCTGAGGTAGGCATGGGCATCTGTGGGTTTCAAGCGATTGTGCACCTCGCTGCCAAACCTGCCAAATTGGCAGCCGCAACTGCCGCGCCGCCTGCCATCTTAGTCCGAATGGCAGGAAACTCGCACTGCCAATGATGAAACATCCCAGAAAACTTCTTTTATTTCAATGACTTGCGACATCAGGCGCGACTTGCATGAGCTTGGCATGCGTCTTGATACATGGGTGTACGTGGCAGCGAAAGCGTTGCTGCCAAAGCGCTCGATTACCGCGCGCAATCAACCCGAAGGAGACACCGCATGCAAAGGAACGAAGGCACTCTGGATCGCGTGTTGCGCGTCAGCGCTGGACTGCTCTTGATAGGCCTGGCCGCGACGAACGTCATCGGAGCATGGGGCTACATCGGCGTCATTCCCCTGCTCACGGGCGCGATTGGCATGTGCCCCGTGTACCGGCTGCTGCGCATCAACACCTGCCCGATCAATCGTCGCTAACCACCGCGAGAGACACATGAACACCCACACCTCGATGCAGGTCGAAGGCTTCTTCGACCCCAGTACCTGGACCGTCAGCTACATCGTTCTCGACAGAAAGACGAAGCAATGTGCGCTGATCGACAGCGTGCTCGACTACGACCCCAAGTCGGGCCGTACTGCGCACGCTGCCGCCGACAAATTGATTGCGCGAGTCCGCGAACTCGGCGCCACGGTGCAGTGGATCCTCGAGACCCATGCGCATGCCGATCATCTGTCCGCGGCACCCTACCTGCAACAGCAATTGGGCGGGCAGCTCGGCATCGGTGAGCACATCACGACGGTACAGGACGTCTTCGGCAAGGTATTCAACGCCGGCAGCGAATTTGCCCGCGACGGACGCCAGTTCGACCACCTGTTCACCGACGGCGAGCACTTCAGCATCGGCAACCTGCAGGCCCGTGCGATGCACACACCAGGCCACACGCCAGCTTGCATGACCTTTGTTGTTAGAGACGGTGAAGCCGTGGACGAACCCATGGCTGCCTTCGTTGGAGACACGCTCTTCATGCCGGACGGCGGCACGGCCCGCTGTGACTTTCCAGGAGGAGATGCTCGCACCCTCTACCGCTCGATCAACAAGGTGCTGAGCCTGCCGCCCGAGACCCTGCTGTACATGTGCCACGACTACCAGCCTGGTGGTCGCGAAGTGCGATTCGTCAGCAACGTCGCCGATGCACGCGCCGAGAACATCCATGTTCGCAACGGCATCAGCGAGGACGAGTTCGTCGCCATGCGTCATGCCCGCGACGCCACGCTGGCCATGCCCACGCTGATCCTGCCTTCGGTGCAGGTGAACATGTGCGCCGGCCAGTTGCCCGAACCCGAGGACAACGGCACACGCTACATAAAGATCCCGTTGAACACCGTCTGACCTGCATGCCCCAGAGCCTCACAGCGAGGCCAATCCACTTGGAGATAGCCCATGGACATCAAAGCCCTCACCACCGAACTGTCGGTGTCGCCGCAGATTGGCATTGCCGACATGCGCACGATCGTCGACGCGGGTTTCCGTTCGGTGATCTGCAATCGCCCTGACGGTGAGGGAGCCGACCAGCCCGGCTTCAGCGAGATCGAACGTGCGGCCAAAGACCAGGGACTGCAGGTGCGCTACCTGCCCGCGGTGCCGGGCAAGGTCACCGATGAACAGGGTCAGGCCTTTGGCGCGCTGATGTCCGAGTTGCCGAAGCCGGTGCTGGCGTTTTGCCGCACAGGTATGCGCGCGACCACGATGTGGGCACTTTCGCAGGCCGGCCAACGGCCGCTACCGCAGATCATCGAACGCGCGGCCAAGGCGGGGCACGACCTCAAGGGCGTTGTGCGACGCATTGCCAACGGCGGCAAGACACCCATCGAAGTGGCCGACGCGACGCACGAAGTCGTGATCATCGGCGGTGGAGCCGCCGGCATTGCGGTCGCGGCCAGCCTGCTGGCGCGCAGTCCGACCTTGGACATTGCCATCGTCGACCCGGCCGACATCCACTACTACCAGCCCGGCTGGACGATGGTCGGTGCGGGCATCTTCGAAGCCGCCACCACGGCGCGCACGATGGCGTCAGTGCTGCCACGCGGCGTGCACTGGATCAAGTCGGCCGTGGCGGCCTTCGAGCCCGAACGCGACGCCGTCATCCTCGACGGCTGCCGTGTCGTCAAGTACAAGCAACTCGTGGTGTGCCCGGGCCTGAAACTCGACTGGCACGGCATCGAAGGCTTGCCCGAAACCCTGGGGCGCAACGGCGTTACCTCCAACTACCGTTACGACCTCGCACCCTACACTTGGAAGCTGGTGCAACAACTGCACCGTGGCAACGCGATCTTCACGCAGCCGCCAATGCCGATCAAGTGCGCCGGTGCGCCGCAGAAGGCGATGTACCTTTCGGCCGACCATTGGCGCCGCACACGAGTTCTCGAGGCCGTCGACATCCAATTCTGCAACGCGGGCGCGGTGTTGTTCGGCGTGGCGGACTACGTGCCCGCGCTGATGGAGTATGTCAAGGCCTATGGCATCGGCCTGAACTTCGGTCAAACCCTGGTGGCGGTCGACGGGCCGGCGAAGCGTGCCACGTTCAGCAAGACCAGCGCCGACGGCGCGAAAAAACTCGTCACATGGGACTTCGACATGCTCCATGTGGTGCCGCCGCAAAAGTCGATGGACTTCATCCGTGTCAGTCCGTTGGCCGATGCGGCGGGCTGGGTCGACGTCGATCCGGCCACATTGCGTCACAAAGCATTCACCAACGTCTTCGCACTGGGCGACGCGGCGAACACCCCGAACGCCAAGACAGCGGCAGCAGCGCGAAAGCAGGCCCCTGTGGTCGCCCACAACCTGCTGGTCGGGCGGGGCTCAGCCACGGGCGAGGCCAAGTACGACGGATACGGCTCCTGCCCGCTCACGGTGGAGCGCGGCAAGATCGTGCTGGCCGAGTTTCTTTATGGCGGCAAGGTTGCGCCCAGCTTCCCGAAGTGGCTGATCGACGGCACCCGACCGTCCGCCCTGGCGTGGTCTCTGAAAGCGCGCGTCCTGCCGCCGCTGTACTGGGACGCAATGCTCAAGGGCCGTGAATGGATGGCGCACCCTGAAACGGCACGCTGATGGCCCCGTCTGAGACTTGGCGACAGTGGCTGCCATCCTTGCCCGTTCTCGACTGGGGACGACGCTACGACCGCGAGACTTTCTTCGGCGATGGCGTGGCGGCATTGATCGTGACGATCATGCTCATCCCGCAGAGTCTGGCGTACGCGCTGTTGGCTGGGCTGCCACCCGAAGTCGGCCTGTACGCCAGCGTGGCTCCGTTGCTGCTGTACGCCATCTTGGGCAGCAGCCGCGTGCTGGCAGTGGGGCCGGTGGCTGTGGTGTCGCTGATGACGGCCGCCGCCATCGGCGAGCACGCAGCAGCGGGTTCATCCGCCTACTGGTCAGCGGCGATCACCCTCGCCTTCTTGTCGGGTGCCATGCTGCTTGCGATGGGTTTGCTTCGACTGGGCTTTCTGGCCAGCTTCTTGAGTCATCCTGTGATCTCGGGTTTTATTTCCGCGTCGGGCATGCTGATCGCCGCCAGCCAGCTCAGGACACTGATGGGCATCAAGGTCGAAGGCCACGGCCTGGTCGCGCTGCTCGCTGGGCTCGCTGAGCAAGTCCAGAACACACACTTGCTGACGCTGGCCATCGGCGTGCTCGCCACAGCCTTCTTGTTCTGGGTCCGCAAAGGGCTCAAACCGCTGCTCGTACGCTGGGGGCTGAGCGCCAAGGCCGCCGACGTGATCGCCAAAACCGGGCCTGTGGCCGCGATTGCAGTCACGACCGGACTGACCTGGGCCCTGAGCTGGCAGGCGCAGGGCGTGCAGATCATCGGAACGATTCCGCAAGGACTGCCACCACTCACCCTGCCCGAGTGGGATCCAGTGCTATGGAAGGAACTGGCCATTCCCGCCCTGCTCATCAGCGTGGTGGGTTTTGTCGAGTCGGTTTCGGTGGGGCAGACGCTGGCAGCGAAACGGCGCCAGCGCATCGAACCGGACCAGGAACTGGTGGCCTTGGGCGCAAGCAACCTGTCCGCAGCGTTCACAGGAGGGTTCCCTGTGACCGGCGGGTTTGCGCGCTCGGTCGTCAACTTCGATGCTGGCGCGCGCACGCCGGCCGCCGGTGTGTTCACGGCCATCGGCATCACCTTGGCATCGCTGCTGCTCACCCCGGCCTTGTACTACCTGCCACAGGCCACCCTGTCGGCGACCATCATTGTCGCGGTACTGTCGCTGGTGGACTTCGGCATCCTGAAACGAACCTGGGGCTACTCGAAACCGGACTTCGCAGCAGTAGCGGCCACGCTGCTTGCGACGCTGACCCTGGGCGTCGAGACTGGGCTGGTGGTCGGCGTGGGCGTGTCGCTGGCGCTGTACCTGTTTCGGACCAGCCGGCCACATATCGCAATGGTCGGTCTGGTGCCGGGCACGGAGCACTTTCGCAACGTTCTCCGCCACGAAGTGAAGGTGAGCCCGCGATTGGTGAGCCTGCGTGTCGATGAAAGCCTGTACTTCGCCAACGCACGCAGCCTCGAAGACCGGGTCAACGAGGCGGTGACCGCCCTGCCCTACTTGCAACACGTGGTTCTGCAATGCTCAGCCATCAACGACATCGACGCCAGCGCGCTGGAAAGCCTGGAGACCATCGAGCATCGGCTTCGCGATGCCGGCATATCGCTGAACCTGTCAGAGGTGAAAGGACCGGTGATGGACCACCTTCAGCGGACAGATTTCTTAAGAAAACTCAGCGGTAAGGTCTTTCTCACACACTACCAGGCGATAGCCTCGCTCACGCCGGAAGCGCTCGACGGACCGATTCCGACGAGTATCAGTCCAGGGACGAACTGATGAACCTCACCATCAGCGTGCAGCTGAGCATATTCCACGCATTCGCCAGAGATTGCGGCCGTTCCGACAAGCCACGACCAATCTATTGACGATATGCCCAGCAGCTGGGTTTTCGATGCCATGCTGGCGGGCTATCGATCAAAGGGGGAACAGGTGATAGGCGAGGAATTTGATGGCATCAGTTCAGTGGAGGAACTACGAACCTTCGTCGCTCGGTTCCATCTGAAAGAGCTTCGCGTCAACTCGTCTTCTAAGCAGACAATTGGTGAATGGACCGGCGTGATCGACAGCATGGCCGTGTACCTTCGCCATCGCCTTGGGGGAGCCAGGCGAACTGCGCCGAGCCGAATGGAACGAGGTCAACCTCGACGCAGCTGAGTGGCGTATCCCCAAGGAAAAGATGAAGGCGCGCGCCCAACACATCGTGCCGCTGTCGCAGCAGGCCATCGCGATACTCAAGGAACTCAAGCCCCTGACCGGGGGCGGGCGTTGGGTTTTCCCAGGAGTCAGAACCAACGGGCAGCCGATGAGCGAGAACACAATCAATGCGGCGCTTCGCCGACTGGAATACAACCGCGCAACGCTCACGGCGCACGGCTTCAGAGGCATGGCCTCAACCATGCTACATGAACGTGGCTGATCCTCGGATGTCATCGAACGTCAACTTACTCATGCGGAGCGCGATGCCGTGAAGGCCGCCTACAACCGAGCAGAGCACCTGGTCGAACAGCGACAAATGATGCAGTCGTGGGCTGAATATCTCGATGGCTTGAAGCGCGAGGCAAGAGTCAAATCTGCACTCGAGAATCGTAGTCAACCGAATGAACACGCACTGGCTTCGCGCGTCCTTGGACTGTTAATCCGTAGGTCCCTGGTTCGAGCCCAGGTCGAGGAGCCAATAACACCAAAGTCAGCCGATTAACGCCGGCTGACTTTTTTGTTTTCCGAACTTGGCTGGTGCCAGTCTGGTGCCGGTTTTCCGGCCATTGACGTTTCAGCATTTCGAGCTACACGCCGTTGTGCTCGCGCCGCAGCGGCGGACATGGTTTCGGCCTTCATCAAGCTACTCGTCCTAGCCATCGCCATTTTTTAGCTGAAAGTCATCGCTCTGCACGAAAACGCATCGCCTAGAGTTCTCGTTGAACGCATTCCCAGGAGATGCCTGATGAGCCAGACACAGTCAGAGGTACCGCTTGGCAGCTGTCATATGCGTCACCGGGCGCGCCACGTGATGCCAGTCATAAACGACAGCATCAATGTTGGACCCGTTCCACGATCACCCGGCTTGGCAGCCAATCGCTGGCGCCCAGCCTATCCTGCAATCACTTCTCTTTCATCTTCGTCGACAAGTCGGGCTACCAAGCCGCACGATTTCCGCCGTATTTCAGCGCATGGCGAAGTGTTACTTCGATCAAAGATGAACGCCACTGAACTGAGACCGGCAGGCAGCGGCGATCCGTGAACCGAGACCGCATCGACCGGTGTCTGCCCGAACAGAGAGCGCAAGATGCGACCAGACTCCGAACATCCACCGCCACCGGTTGAACAGGGACCGCCCCCGGAGCGAACCGGAGCGGCGACGAACGTCGCGACGCTCCTTCCGACCCAAGCGCCGGGACGGCTTACCCGCAAAGCGCGTCACTACCTTCCGCAGATCGTCCAACTGCGCGCCCAGGGCTACACCTTGGAGGCGATCCAGCAGGCCCTGGCTGCCGTGGGCGTCCCCGTCAGCATCAGCACGGTACGGCGCGAAGCCACGCGCCCCCTGCCGATCGCCCCCTTGCCCGTCACCGCCCCTGGCGCGGCGCCGGCGTCCGTCCCGGTACTGCCCGCGACTCCCCCTCCCGCTGCGCCGGCCTCGTCCGCCGCATCGCCCGTCGTCCCTGGCTTCCCCGACGCCTCCAACGGCAAGGATGTCGCCGCGGCCTACGCCCACAGCAAGAGCACCAACGCGCTGACTCGCGCCAAGGAGAGACCATGAAACTCGCCGTCATCAACTTCTCCGGGAATGTGGGCAAGACCACGCTCGCCCGCCACCTGTTGGTGCCCCGCATCCCTGGGGCCGAATACATCGCCGTGGAAAGCTTCAACGCCGGTGCCGAAGGGGTCACGGCATTGCGCGGCAACCAGTTCGCGATGCTGCAGGAGTACCTGCATTCCATCGACAGTGCCGTCGTCGACATCGGCGCCAGCACGGTGGACGACTTCATGGACCTGATGGCGCAATACGGCGGCAGTCACGAGGACTTCGACTGCTTCATCGTGCCCACGGTGCCTGATCCGAAGCAGCAGCAGGACACCATCGCCACTTTGGTGGATCTCGCGCATCTAGGCGTGTCCCCGGAGCGTCTGAGGCTGGTGTTCAACACCATGGAGCTGGACGTCAGCGTGGATCAGGCGTTCTACCTGGTGACGGCCTTCTTGCGCGAGCATCCCCTGGCGATCGCCAATCCCGAATGCCGCTTGCGCAGGAACGAGATCTACGCACGTGTTCGCGCAGGTCGGTCCGACCTCCTCACGCTGGCGCGGGACACGACAGACTACAAGCGGCTGATCGTGCAGGCGACGCGCCCCGCGGACAAGATGGCACTGGGCCAGACCCTCGCCACCCGGCGCCTGGCCGGCAGCGTCCTGGTCGAACTCGACCGGTGCTTTGCAGCGCTCGATCTGACGAGCCTCGCCGTCTCGGCCGTCCTGAGGGCGCCATCCGGGGAGGCCGCGTGAACCCGCCGGTCACGTCGAGTGAAGCCTTGCTCATCGAGGCACTCGACGAGATGAGCAAGGTGCTGCACCGGGTGGAGACACTGATCCCGGCGCTGAACACGGGCCAACGCGGGATGATGGAGGCCAGCGCCAAGCTCGCTGCCCAGCTGTCCACCGTCGAAGCTCGCATGGTCGCCTTCGCTGAAGCGGCGAAGATCCATGCCGTCAAACACATTGCCGAGCGCACTGACGAGGCGGCGCGACAGGCCATCAATCTCCAGCTGCGGGCCATGCAAGAGGCGGCCCGGGTGCTCTTCCTGAAGGAGCTCGGTCCGGCACTGCAAAGCCTGGTGCAACCGCTGCAGCGTGTGCAGGAAGTCGCCCGGCAAAGCGCCCGCCCTTGGGATGCCTGGCTCACGCACGCGGCGACGGCAGGCGTCGCATCCCTCTGGACCTGGCTGGTCGCGGCCGGCGTGTGGAGACCATGAGGGTCCGCTTCACAGCATCGCATGCATTCAGCGGTCCGGCATCGGGCATGGCGGGTGACCGGGGTGACGATCTGGCCGGTGTGCAGAGAACGCAGCGAAGCGCAGAGAACGGAACGCCGGTCAGTTCGTCAAGCGGGCGTCGTTCACGCGCAGCGTGAAGGAAACAACGCCCGCGATCCCCGGGCACGGGAACGGGCCGCTGTCGTCACCCCAGCCGGCAATGCCGGCCTGACCCCTGTGTTCGGCATCGCGATGAAGGCGCAGCCCTGATCGCTGCATTGGCGAGCGCACCGGTAAGGCCCAAAGGGTCGCAGTCCGGCGCCACCCTGCCTCTCAGCGTGCGCGGGGGCTCGCGGCGAGCCGCGTGAGGGATGGCCGCCCGAACCCAAAGAGCGCGGAGGCCGCATCGGCCAGGCAGAACGGGTGGTTTCAGGAAAGCGCGCGATGCGCTCGACCGTCTGCAGGCGGCCCCGATGGAATTCGTCGAGTGCGCGTGCGATCTGATGGGCACCGGAGCGCAGCAGGCTCTTCGTGCTGTCGAGCAACTGGGCTTGCGACTGGCGGATGTCGACGAAGGCGGAAAGCGGCAGCAGAGACGCCGCCACCAGCAGTGCAGCCAACCAGGTCCGCAATCGCAGGTCAGGCCACCGAAGCGCAGCCTGTGCGATCCGCCAACGCGATGACATCCACCCTTCTCCCCGTTCAGGGCGTATCCGTGGTGGCCGCCCATGCGCTTTGCAAGTGGGCACCTTCTTTAGTCAATTGCGGCGCCAGCGCAAGGGCGAGATCACCTCATCCAGCGGCCACGCTACTGCACGGTCACGTAGAAGGTCGTTCCGTCCTGACCGCTCACCACCGACGCTCCGTTGCTGACGATCGAGCCGAACGCGCCGGTGACGCCTCCCGTGGCATTGAAGAGCACGAACTTCTGCCCGGCCGCATAGCTGCCCGTGAAATTCAGCGTGAGCTTGCCGCCCAGCGCCGCGGTGCCGATGACCGTCAGGTGGTCGTGATCGACACCCGCGGTGGTACCGCCGATGGCCAGCGTGAGGGCGCCACCCGCACCTTGCGTGAAGCCACCCAACGCCAGCTCATGCTGTGCAGCCGTCAACGCCAGGCCGGCGTTGTTGGTGAGCCGGCCGGTGCCGAATGCAGTGGCGCTGCCGGCCAGCATGGTGCCGGCGTTGATCGTCGTGCCGCCGCTGTAGCTGTTGTTCAGCAGCGTGGTCGTGGCCGCACCGTCGTGCCTGAAAGAACCCGCGCCGCTGATCTGCGACAGGGTGGTGGCCGTCGACGTGTTCTGCACGATCAGCTGGCCGTTGTTGACGATCGCATTCGTCGAGGTGCCGTTGGCAGACTCGGCGGTCAGCAGGCTGGCGTCGCCGCTGTAGGTGGCCTGCAGCACCGTCGTCTTGGTGCCGGCGGTCGCGTTGACGGTGATGTAGTTCAGCGGCACCGGCACGCCGGTACCCAGGCGCAGGATCGCGTTGGCGCCGATGATCGTGGTGCCGTTGTAGTTCTGCGGCTGCGCGAAGGTGACGTCGTTGCCAGCGGTGGACACGATCGCGACGTTGCCCAGCCCGGTGCTGCCGGTGCGGTTCGGCCCGCCGCCACCGCCGGTGATGCCGACGTTCAAGGTGACCGGGCCGTTGTAGTTGAAGGCCAGCGTTCCACCACGGTGCAGGTTGATGTACGCGTTCTTCTTGCCCACGGCCGGGTCCACCTCGGCCGGTGATGGTGCCGACGGCAGAAAGAAGCGGCTGTGCGTGCCGTCGCCCCATTGCACGGTGCCCTCGGCTTCGATGTTGACGCCGCGGTAGCTGCCGTCGTTGCCGTTGACGGCGTTCGCGCCGCCCCGGTAGATCACCTTGGCGAGGTTCAGGCCCGGATCGCTCAAGCCGGGGTCGACCAGGTTGGGACTGCTGTGCGGGCTGTTGTCGGTGTGGCTGTAGACGCCGGACATCACGATGGTCGAGTTGCCGATCGGGTGGAAGTTGATGTCGTTGCCGAACGCCGCTTCGTAGATGTTCTGCGTGACGGTCACGATGCTGGCCGGCGGGCTCCAGACCAGCCATGAGCCTTCGTTGAGCACCGCCTTGGCGTTGGGTAGCGAAGCCGCCACATGGTTGCTGCCGAAGTCGTGCCCTGCCGCCAGAGACAGAACGCCCGAGAACGGGTTGATGCCGCGCATCGAGTTGCCGCCCCACACGTCGACCAGTTGCTTGATGGAGCCGCTGCCGCTGATCTCGCCGAGCAGGATGAACTGCGCACTGCTCAGCGCGATGGTGCCGTTGTTGAGGATGTTGTTGAGGTTGACTTCGCCGTTGATCACGCTCGCCGTATTCTTGCTGTCCGACGTGGCGATGATGTTGGGGCTGTTGTCGGCACTGGTGTTGGTGCCGATCTGCAGCGTCACGCCGGGGTCGATGGTGAGCACCGCCGGGTTGGTACCGGAGATGCCGAGCGCGTAGCCCATGCCTGCGTAGGTCGTCTTGGTGACGGTCTGCACCTGCAAGGCGTCGGGCAGCGTGAAGGTGCTGGCCTGCGTGATGACGAGCGTGCTCGGGCTGCTGGTGCCGCCCTGTGCCGCCAGGATCAGCGTGCCCTTGCCCGAGATGACGCCGGTGTAGGTGGTGGTCGTTCCTGCAGGCAGGCGGATGATCGAATCGCCGGCCAGCGTGACGTCGAGGTTGGCCAGGATGGCCGCGGTGATGTCGGTGGCCGAACTGCGCGCCGCCGCCGAATCGGTGGATGCATCGGTGCCGCCATCGCTGCCGCAGGCGGACACGAAACCGGCACATGCGGCTGTCAGCAAAAGGCGACGGCTCTGGGAGAAAATTTCTTGCGGCATGTCGGGCTGTTCAAGGGAATCGCTACTGAGGGGCCGCCAGTGTGCTTCACATCAGAGAGGCGATCACCCGACTCTGCGATCGCCGCGCGCATCTCGATGCTTGCAGCACGAAATCTTTACAACCAGCCCACTTTCTCGCCGCCGATCACTTCCATGCCGCGCGGCCCGCGTGCATCGAAGTTCACGTTGTTCAGCTCCACGTTATCGAACGTGACCTTGGCGTTCGGGTGACTTCCATGCTGCGCGGGCGCAGCCTGTTCGCGGTGTCGGCTCCCTCTCCGGCATGCGGGAGAGGGAGCCTGCCCTTTTCAGCGGCCCGCGTCAGGCCGGGTCGGTCGAAGCCATCACCGTCGTGGCGCCGCTCACGTTGCTCGGGTCACCCGCCATCACCTGGATGCGGCCGTTGTCGGTGTCGACGTTCTTGATGTCGAGGGTCGAGTTGCGCGAGTCGAAGCGGAACGTATGCGAGCGCACGCCATTGAGGGTGGAGTCTTCGATCGACACATTCGCCGTGATCGGCTTGCCGCCCAGGGTGACCGCGAGCTGGCCCACGTCGTCGGCGTAGATGCCCTTCATCTTCAGGTTCGCGTCGCCGTTGATTTGGATCGCCTTGTCGTGTGAGTGGCGGAACGAAGAATTCGTAATCTCCACATTGGCCGGCCCGGACGGGATGGATTTCGCGTCGAGGCCGGCCAGCTGGGCGTCGCGCGCCCTGTTTCCAGGACCGTCGATCGTGATCATGTCGTCAGGTCCGCCGTGCACGGCGTGGACGTTGTCCACCTTGGCGTCGCCCATCAGGTGGATGCCATCGCCCAGGAGTTGCCCTCCGTTGCGCCCGTCGAACTGCACGTTCTTGATCGTCCCGCCGGGCGCCACGATGAACATGGGGTCCTGCGACTCGGCCGTGCCGCCGCCGTTGAGCCCCCGTCCCGCGCGGAAGAGCTGGTTTTTGCCGTCGAAGGTTTCGCCCGGCCCCACGATGATGGGCTTGTTCACCTCGACCTCGCCCGTATGCGGCGGCAACACGGGCCCTGGGCGGCTGCTGGCCAATACCGGGGTGCTCGATGGAGGCGCGCTGCCAGACGGTGCGCTGATGGGTGGAGCACTGCTTGATGGTGCTGGTGCTGGTGCTGGTGCTGGTGCAGGCGGTGGGGGTGGAGGCACAGGCGCCGGATTGGGTGCCGGGGCCGGGGTTTGGTCCCAAGGCATGCCGCCGCCCCCGCCTCCGCTGCCGTCCAGCTTGGAGCCGACATCGGCGGCCGGGCCGTTGGGTTGCATGCCGTTGCCGCCCAAGGCCTGCAGCAGCGGCGCCAGGGCCTGCAGCAACTCTTGCAAACTGCTCAACAGGCCTTGGAGCGCATTGCCGCTGCCCATGCCGTTGAACGATGGCGCGCCCAGGCCCGGCGTGCCGCCGACTCCGCCCGGCTGCTGCCCGTAGCCATTGCCGTAGCCGTTGCCATAGCCGCTCCCGTTGCCTGTGCCTTGCCCGGCACCGCCGAGCAGGTTTTGCATCAGCATCGCCATGATCTGTTGAAAGGGCGAGCTGAAATCCTGAGTCGGTGAGGGCTGCTCCGCCAAGCTGGCGGCGTAGAGCTCATAGGCCTTGTTGGCCGGGCGCGCCGATAAGACGCCGTCGATTGCAGTGATGGACATGGGGGTTTCTCGAAATGATCAGCCGGTATAGGCCTTGTGCCCAGGGGTTTGAGCGCCGGTGACCTCGGTAGAGGACGAAGAAGTCAGAACGTCGTTGGGCACGTTGTCGACGGTCACGTTCTCCAGGTTCACCTTGGCCTGTGAGGCGTCGGTGCGCACGACCGCCTCGTCGCCGTTGCGGAACACGGAGTTCTTGATGTCGATGGTGATCGGGAAGTCCTTGCCGCCATTGGTGCGCACGGCCTTGCCGAAGGTGTCGGCGGTGAAGCCGTCGATGGACAGCGACCCACCGGCATTGATCTGGAAAATCTTGTCGCTGGCGTTGTAGGCCCCACCGCCGATGACCTTGACGTTGCCGGGCCCCTTCATCGTCATCGCGTCTTCGCCGACGTCCTTCCACCACACGTCTTTCAGTGTCGCGTCGCCCTTCGTGTGCACGCCGTCGGCGCCGGCAACCTGCACGTTCTGCAGCGTCGCGCCCGGCTCCAGAATGAACACAGGCTTCTGGGTCTCGCTCTGCCCGCCGTCGCCGAGCGCGGGCCCGGCTTGGTAGAGCTTGCCGCCGCCGTCGAAGGTCTGCCCTGCCTTGACGACGATCGGCTCGTTGACGATGACCGTGCCTTTGGCCGGTGGAATCTCCGTGGGCTTGACGGAGCCGACCGGGCTGCTCGATGAGGATGGGGTGGAGGTGTGCGTCCCACCCGAGGTAGGGGCAGGTGATGGTGCCGCGGTGGTGCCCGAGTGTTTGCCACCCGAACCGCCACTGCCGCCGGCATGCCCACTGCCTCCGCCGCCACCACCGCTCCCGCTGTTGCCACCATCACCCGCGCCGCCAACGCCTCCCAGCCTGTTGGCCAGGTCATTGGCCGCATCGTTGGGTTTCAGGCCGTTGTTCTGGCTCAGTGCCTGCATCAGCGGAGCGAGCGCATTGAAAAGCTCGGTCAGGCTCGCCATCAGCGCCGACAACGGGTTGGACCCGTTTGCACCGTTGAGGCCTTGTGTCGGGTCCGTGCCGCCGATGCCACCGTAAGGGCTCGTGCCACCATTGCCGCCGTACGGGTTCATCCCGCCATTTCCGCCGTAGGGGTTCATGCCGCCGCCACCGCCGTACGGATTCATGCCACCACCGCCGTATGGATTGGAACCGCCGCCTCCGAACGGGTCCGCACCGCCACCGCCGTAAGGGTTCGCACCCCCGCCACCGTAGGGGTTCGCGCCGCCGCCGTAGGGGTCGCCTCCTGCGCCGCCGCCCAGGCTTTGCGCCGCCCCGAGCACCATCTGCATCAGCATCATCATCTGCTGCATCAGGGGCCCGAGCTGCGACGACATCGGCGATGACATCTGCGGCTGCATGTTCGAGAAGCTGTTGGCGTACTGCCAGCGGTCGATCGACCCCGGCCTCGAGATTGCATCAATGGATTGAATGGACATGTGTGCTCTCCTTGTGGGTGAAACCACCATCGAGGATGGTTCCGATGAACAGGACCGACTGCGCCGGCGCCCGGGACTCCTTCGCATAGCAGCCTAGGAGACCCCCCGCAGCGGCAGCGTTGCATCGGCGAAGCCGCACGCCACATAACGAAGCAGGCACGCCGAGATGCCGTTCGTGCGATGCGCCGTGCGCTTGGCCCCATCGGCAACCCGTCGCTGCGCGTTCTTCGCGACGCAGTGGACGGCTTCGCAGATCCACCCGCTCGCTGCGTTCGTGCTGCATAGATTGGCCTCATTGCCCCAGGAGGAAATCCATGCAGACGTTCGTTGCCCAGTTCGTCCGGTCCACGGGAGAGCAAGGAGTGGTTCGCCTCACGGCGGCCAACTCGCTCGGTGCCTTGCTCGAGGTGTTCATCACCCAAGGCGAGGTGTCCATCTTGAGCGTTCAGCCCCAGCGGCGCGCCGCGCTGCTGAGTGCACCTTCGGCGTGGCACGCCCACGCGCTCACCCAACCTGCCAGCCATTCAGGGCTCGCCCCATGACCGCCATGAGCAACCACGAGCTGCAGCTGCCTGCGGGCCGTGCAGACCCCGAGTCCGTGCCGACGCGTACGGAGCAAGCGCCCGCCGCGGTGGTCTCGATCCGCCCCGCGATCGGCGACGACGTCGCGGCCATCACGCGCATCTACAACGACTCGCTGCCCCAGGCCGCGCCTGCGGAGTCGGACGGCGAGGCCCGAGCCCATGGCCGGCGGCTCGCGGCCAGCCGGCTCGCCCCTTTCAACGAAGGCGCTCTCGTGCCATGGATGGACCAGCACCGCCGCCATGGCCGCCCGTTGTGGGTCGCACAGGTGAACGGCGAAACCGTCGGCTGGCTGAGCCTGCTCGGCTTCTCGGACCGCCCGGCCTGCGGCTGCGCAGCCGAAGTCGCCGTCTACGTCGCGGGCGGCCGGTGCGGCCAGGGCATCGGCCGCACACTGCTGCGCCATGCGATGCACGAAGCACCGCGCTGGCACATCGACCGGCTGATGGCCTACATCTGGCACGACAACGATGCCAGCCGCGGCTTGTTCCGCAGCCATGGCTTCGCAGCCTGGGGTTCGCTGCCCGGCGTGGTGTGGGCCGAAGGCCGCAGCCTCGACATGCTGATCCTCGGGCTGGACCTGACGGCCTGAACCCCAGGGCCACGGAAAGCTGAGATGTCCGGCGAAAAGACGGAAGAGCCAACACAGAAGAAGCTCGACGACGCGCGCAAGAAAGGCCAGAACGCGAAGAGCCAGGACGTCAATGCGGCGGCCAGCCTCGTGGGCTTGCTGATCTGCCTGATCGTGACGGGCGACTCCATGTTCGACCAGCTGTCGAACTCGATGCAGCACGCCTTGCGGCAGGGCGTGCTCGTGAAAAGCAATGCCGAACTCTTTGCCGTGATGACGGAGCTGCTGAAGTCGGGCATCAGCGCCATCTTGCCGCTGGTGGCAACCTCGGTGGCGATCGGGTTCGTGGCCTCGTTCGCACAGGTCGGCTTCAACCTCTCATTCGAGCCGCTGTCACCGAACTTCGACAAGCTCAACCCGGCGTCGGGCCTGAAGAAGATGTTCTCGGTGCGCTCGATCATCGACTTCCTGAAGATGCTCGCCAAGGCGCTGGCGCTCGGCGCGGTGCTGTGGGTGCTGATCGTCGGCCTGATCCCGCTGCTCGTCGGTGCCACTTATTTCGACCCGGCTGGTGTGGGTGTGCTCGCATGGAAGTCGATGCTCAAGCTGCTGGCGGCCGGCTGCGTGGTGTTCATCGTCATCGGGCCGGTGGACTTCGGCTTGCAGATCTGGTTGTTCAAGCGCGATCAGAAGATGACGAAGGACGAGATCAAGCGCGAGCACAAGGAGAGCGACGGTGACCCTCAACTCAAAGGCCAGCGCAAGCAGCTTGCACGCGAGATGGCCACCTCGCCGCCCGAGAAGCGCGTGCCGGGCTCGTCGGTGGTCGTCACCAACCCGACGCACTACGCCGTCGCCTTGCGCTACGAGCCCGGCGAAACGCCGCTGCCCATCATCGTGGCCAAGGGCATGAACGCCGAGGCCATGCGCATCCGTGCGATTGCCGAGCAGTCTCGCGTGCCCATCGTCGGCAACCCACCGCTGGCGCGCGCCCTGCACAAGCTCAACGTGGACGACCCGGTGCCCGAGGAACTGTTCGAGGCCGTGGCCGGGGTGCTGCGCTGGGTGGGCTACCTGAAGACGCTGTCACCCGTAGAGAACACCGGCCGTTGACCACGCCCGCTCCGGACTGAGACAGCCCGCGTTCCGGCACCGGCAAGTCGGCAAATCTCGACTTGCGTATTTGTTCATGAATCGGCGCCTGCCCTGCGCCGTTATCCGTTCGTCAATGAATCATCATGTTTGGGTCATATGTGAAACAAGGCACCCTCGTACGCTGTGTTGAACGGGCAGGGTGTGGAAACCGCCAGTCTCCCTGCCGTGCCAGTCTTGACTCACTGCCGCCCAACCATGAACATCGCATACCAAACCGGGCTTGTTCTGCCCGATGCCCTGCCTCAGGCTGCGTGCGAGCGGTTCCCGCTTGGCTTGCATCGAGCGCTCGCGAAGATGGCGGTCACCGCGGCGCTGTGTGCATCGCTTGTACCGGCGGCGCGTGCGGCCATGGGTCAAGAGCCCATCGCATTCAACATCCCGGGCGGACCGCTGGGCAACGCGCTGATCGAGATCGGCAGGCGCAGCGGCACCATGGTGTCGTTCAATCCCAGCCTGGTCGAAGGTCAGGTCGCCGCACCCGTGCAGGGCAAGTTCACGCCCATGCAGGCCTTCATGCAGGTGCTCGGCTTGAGCGGCCTGTCGATCGACGTGACGCCGAACGGCACGGTGACCGTGTTTCCGATCCTGGCGAAGCCGGCGATGAAAGCCGTGACCGCTGCGCGGGCCAGTCCTGCAGCGCACGAAATGCCAGCCGCCGACGACACGCTGCGCTACACGCTGGACCCGGTGCTCGTTCTCGCATCGGCCGGATCCCACGACGATGGCCTGAGAGCGTCGACCGCCTCGGCGGCCACACGCACCGACACGCCCCTGTCGGAGCTGTCGCAGTCCGTCTCTGTGGTCACGCGCGATGCGCTGGACATGCAAGGCGCCAACGCCACCACGACAGACGTGTTGCGCTACGTCACCGGCATCACCGTGCAAGTCAGCGATTCGGGTCAAGGGCTGATGCCGTCGCTGATGGTGCGTGGCCTTCCTGCGCAGTACTCGTTGTCAGGCATGAGCACCTTGCGCAGTGGCCTGTCGATCGACAACGCCTTCGTCGAGCGCATCGAAGTGCTCAAGGGGCCGAGCGGCGTGATCGGCGGCGTTGCCGACTTCGGCGGGCGCGGTGGTGCAGTCAATCTCGTGCGCAGATCGATCGAGACGCAGCCCTATGTCGATTTCAAGCAGGGGCTCAGCTCACGCGACGGCGGCACGCTACGCACCGACCTCGACGCCGCGGGACAACTAGCACCCCATACCTATTGGCGCGCGATGGCGTACGGCAGCCGCACAGGCCAGACCGACGGTGACTACGACCCTCAGTTCGCCGGTGGCCTGCTGGGCGTGCTCGGCTACCGCGGCACCGATTTCAAGGCAACGCTCACGTTGCAAACAGACAACCAGCGCATTGCACCCGCCCCCACAAGCCGAGGCGTCAGGCGTCGCGCAGACGGCACCTACACCGGCGTCGAGAAAGGCCATGAGGACGCTGTCGATGCAACGGACGGTCTGCGCTGGCGCTCCTCCGACATCGAGCTCGACCTCAGCTGGCAGCTGTCTGCGCGATGGCGCATGACGTGGAAGGGCCGCGAAGAGCGCCTGGACAGCAGCATGAACCACCACATCTACGTGGCGCGCGAAGACCAGTCGGTGGGGCAAGTCGATCTCTCGCGCCGCCAGAGCGAAGCATGGGGTGGCAGCATGCAATGGGGCCTGATCGGCGACGTCGCGACGGGATCCGTCAAACACAAGCTCCTGCTCGCACTCGATCTCGACCGCCGGCATTCGGAGCGCCGCGATGGAGCCGCGACCTGGATCGTCGACCCGGGGATTTTCGAACCCGGCGTCACGCCCTTGCCGGAGGCGTCGGACTTTGGCGACCCCGACGCCCTGACCTCGCGCGAAAAGCGCGAGCGCAAACGCGCCGTGCTGCTGCAGGACCAGATCTACCTCGGCAACTGGATCGCCCGGCTGGCGGCACAGACCACACACTCTTCCGAGTACTACGACGACTTGCCTTTGCAAGGACCGAAGGGCACGAACTGGGACGCCGGTTTGCTGTACCAGATCACGCCGACAGCCTCTGTCTACGCCGGCACCCAGTACTCCGTCGAGATCGACGGCCGCGCCATCGACTTCCCGCTCTTCGACGGCACCGAGGCACCGCTGCGCAGGCTGCGCCAGACTCAGGCAGGCACCAAGCTCGAGCTGCTGGAACGACGATTGGTGTTGACGCTCGAAGCCTTTCGGCTGCGCCAGCTGAACACGCTGCAAACCTCGGCAGACCTGCCCGGCACTGGCGTGTTCGCGATTCCGGGCCGTTCATCCAATGGCGTGGAGGTCGAGCTGTCGGGGCGGGCCACGCCGTCACTGGACATGAACCTCGGTGTGACCTTCATTCGTGCGCGCGAAACGGTGCCAGGGCCGGACTCGGCTGTAACCCAGGGCATCGAGCTGCCCGCAACGGGCGTCCCAGCACGCTCCATGTCCTTGCTGACCCGCTATCGGTTTCCCGGTGATGGACCGGCGCGCCACAGCGCGGGTCTCGCATTTCGCGCCTATTCATCGAGCTGGGCCATTCCACCCGGTCAGGAGCAGCTACGCCTGCCAGGCGGGGCGCAGCTCGACCTGTCATGGATGCGCGCGGCCGACAGTTGGTCGCTGGGCATCTCGGTCGAGAACGTGTTCGACCGCCAGCTCTACGGAACCCAGTCCGCCCCGGGCTACATACCGCTGCAACCTCGACGCAGCCTCGGCGTCACCGCCAGCTTCATGAATTGAAGCGCGACGAGGCAGTAGGCCCTGGCCGCCATGCGAAGAACACCTCATCGACCGGTTCATCGCTGTGGCATCCATCACTCGCCAATGTCCGGGCATCGCGAAACCAGCCTGCTTGCCGGATGGCTTGCACCGCGCGATCACGAAGCTGGCCGTCATCGCAGCGCTGTGTACATCGTTTGCGCCGGCGCGTGCGGCCTTGGGTCAGGAAGTCGATCGCGACCCAGGCCTATGTGGACGTCCAGCAGGCACTCAGCTCGCGTGACGGCGGCACGCTGCGCACCGACCTCGACGCCGCAGGAGAGCTGGCCCCTCGGACCTATTGGCGCAGCATGGCTTACGCAAGCCGCGCTGGCCAGACCGACGGCGGCTACGACCCCCAGCACGCCAGCGGCCTGCTGGGCGTGCAGCGTGCCCGCTCTCCCGAGTACTACGACAACTCCTCCCTGCAAGCACCGAAGGCCACGAATTGGGACGCCGGCTTGCTGTACCAGGTCACCCCGACAGCCGCTGTGTACGCCGGCACGCAGTACGCCATCGAGGTGGACGGACGGTTCTCCGACTTCCAGCTCTACAACGGTACCGAGGCACCCTTGCGCAAGCAGCGCCGGACGCAAGCCGGCACCAAGCTCGAACTCCTGGACCGCCGGCCGGCATTGACCATCGAGCCTTTCGCTTGCGTCAACTGAACGTGATCTATGGCTCCACGGAGCTGACAGGCAGCGGCTCTTTCAATACGGCGGGCAACTCCTCGACCGGGGTGCAGATCGAGCTGGCAGGACAGGTCTCGCCGGCCTTGGACATGAACCTCGGCCTCAACCTCATTCGTGCGCGCCAGGGGGTACAGGGAATGAATCCGACACGCCGCAAAGCATCGAGTTACCCACGCCGGGCGTCCCTGGGCGCTCGTTGTCCCTGCTGAGTCGCCATCCGTTGCCCGGCGAGGGTATGGAACCCAGTCCACGCCCGACTACACGCCGCTGCAACCTCGACGCAGCGTGAGCATCAGTGCAAGCTTCATGAACTGAAGCGCGACGCTTTTGCCTGTGCAATGCACCGGCTTGTCGGCACCTCGGTTTGGTCATGATTCGTTCATGAATCGCTGCATCTTGCGCAAAGCACGATGACTGCGTCATCGAATCATCATCGTTGCGAGAGGACTTGGCCGAGCTGAACTCCTACGCTATATCGAGTCGGCCATGGTGTGGGGAAACAGCTTCTTTCCCAGCGATGCCGGCCTTGATTCCCTGCAGCGAAGCCATGAACACTGCAACGCAAGACGGGCATGCCATGCCCGAGGCCCTGACCGCCGATGCCCTGCAGCCGGGTCGCCGGCTCAATGCATGGCGTGATGCGATCGTCGACGCACACGAGCCCCCGGACATCGCAGCCGTCTCCTTGCCGGCCGGCCTGCATCGGACGCTCGCAAAGATGGCCGTGGTCATCGCCGCGCTTTGCGCATCGTGTCCGCCGCCGGCTCTTGCGCTCATGGCACAGCAACCCATCGCGTTCAACATCCCGAGCGGGCCACTCGGCATCGCGCTGATCGAGATCGGCAAGCGCAGCGGCGCGATCGTGTCGTTCAACCCCAGCCTGGTCGAAGGGCAGATCGCCGCACCCGTGCAAGGCGAGCTCACGCCCATGCAGGCCTTCAAGCAGGCGCTCAGCGCAAGCAGTCTGTCGATCGACGTGACATCGAACGGCGCGGTGACGGTGCAGCCACATCTCGCAGCGAAGCCGGCTGCGAAAACGGCCACCGAGCAGCCCGGCCCTGCAGCACACGAGGCGCCGCTGCCCACCGAAAACACGCAGATAGAAACAATGCAGGGCACACCCGTCTATGCACTGGACGCGGTGCTCGTTCTCGCCTCGGCCGAGGCATCTCACACAGACGGCCTGAGAGCGTCGACCTCCTCGACGGCCACACGCACCGACACGCCTCTTTCGGAGCTGCCGCAATCCGTGTCGGTGATCACCCGGGATGCGCTGGACCTGCAAGGCCTCAACGCCACCACGACGGACGCGTTGCGCCATGTGGCCGGCGTCACCGACGTGGGCGAGGGAATCGCGCCCTTGCTGATGGTGCGCGGCCTCCCTGCGCAGTACTTGCTGTCGGGCATGCGAACCGCGCGCGCCGGGCTGTCCATCGACAACGCCTTCATCGAACGCATCGAAGTGCTCAAAGGCCCAAGCGGCGCGATCGGCGGCGCGGCCGACTTCGGCGGGCGCGGCGGCGTCGTCAATCTGGTGCGCAGGTCGATCGAGACACAGGCCTTCACGGAGATCCAGCAAGGGTTCAGCTCTCGCAACGGCGGCACGCTGCGCACCGACCTCGATGCCGCCGGAGAACTGGCGCCCCGAACCTATTGGCGCACCATGGCGTACAGCAGCCACACCGGCCGCACCGACGGCGGTTACGACGCCCAATACGCCGACGGCCTACTGGGCGTGTTCGGCTACCGCGGCGCAGACTTCAGGGCAACGCTCACCTTGCAAGCCGACAACCAGCGCCTTGCGCCCGCCCCGACCAGCCGAGGCGGCATGGAGCTTTCAGACGGCACCTACTCCCCTGTGCAGCCGCGCCAGTTCGGCGCGATCGACGCAACGGATGGAAGGCGCTGGCACTCCACCGACATCGAGTTCGACCTCAGCTGGCAGCTGTCGGCGCAATGGCGCATGACGTGGAAAGGCCGCCACGAGCGCGTGGACAGCGACTATCGCCGCCACTTCTACTGGACCTACGGCGACGAAGCAGCGGGCGTCGAACGGGTGAGCGACCGGACCATCGCACGGGGCCTGGGCATGCAATGGGGGCTGCTCGGCGACGTGACCACAGGGCCACTGAAACACAAGCTCCTGATCGCATTCGATCGCGACCGCGGACGCGCGCAGAGCGATGTGGGGTCTGCGAGCTGGGACGTCGATCCAGCCGCCTTCGAACCCGGAACCACCCCCTTGCCCGGCACGCCGTACTACGAAGACAGCGAACCCGTGGCTGTGCGGGTACACAAGCGCTCCATGCTGCTGCAGGATCAGATCCACCTGGGCAACTGGATCGCCCGGCTGGCTGGGCAGCGCAGCCAATCATCAGAGACCAACTCCTACTACGGTCTGGAAACGCAGGAGCCGAAAGTCACGAACTGGGATGCCGGCTTGCTGTACCAGATCACGCCAGCGGTGTCCGTGTATGCCGGTACCCAGTATTCCGCCGAGGTCGATCTCCGGGGCACCGACTACCTGCTCTATGACGGCACCATGGCACCGCTGCGCAAGCTGCGTCAGACGCAAGCGGGTACGAAACTGGAGCTGCTGGACCGCAGGCTGGCGTTGACGCTGGAAGCCTTCCGCCTGCGCCAGCTGACCACGCTGCAAAGCTCCACCGAACTGCCCGACAGCGGCATCTTCACGCTCCCGGGCCGGTCCTCCAACGGGGTGGAGGCCGAGTTGACGGGGCGCGTCTCGCCGGCGCTGGACATTCACCTCGGCCTGAATTTCATTCGCACCCGCGACGTCGTCCCGGGGCCGGACTCTGCGCCGCAGCAGGGCGTCGAATTGCCGGCAGCGGGCGTCCCCAAACGCTCCATGTACCTCTTGGCACGCTATCGGCTGCCAGAAACCGAACCAGCCCGCGACAGCGTGGGCATCGCGTTTCGTGCCTACTCGTCCAGCTGGGTCGTCGCGCCGTATCCGGCCGTGGATTCAGGGCAGCTCAGCCTGCCGGGCGGTGCACAGCTCGACCTGTCGTGGATGCGAGCGACCGACCACTGGTCACTGCGCCTCTCGGTCGAGAACCTGCTCGACCGCCAGCTCTACGGGCTCCAGTCCGAGCCAGGCTCCATACCGTTGGAGCCTCGGCGCAGCTTTTGTATCGCGACCACCTTCGCGTTCTGAACGCGTGAACTTGGGGGCAGCAACGGCACCCCGTCGGATGTCTCGTCAGGGGCGCACCGTCGGCTCACTCCTGCCGCTGACGAACAGCCGATGCATTGACGCTTTCCTGCCGCTGGGCTCTCATCGCGTTGTCCCCGGCGGGAATGTTGGTCGCGAGCGCATCGAACCAAGGCTTGATCGCGGTGTGGATGCCTACCGCATTGCCCAATGCCAACGCTGCGCGCTGAGTAGCCGGGCTTTCAATCGTGCTGGCAAGCATGCTGCTGACCGTGGACGCGGCGTTGGTCTTCCAGGTCGAAGCCGCCATCTCCCCAGTCCGGCGCAAACCGCTGCCCGCGACGTTGTCGACGGTGTGCCTGATCCGGCTCGCCATGCCGGCGCTCTCGGCACCCGGCGTAGTCGGCACAGGTTCGTACAGCGGGCTGGCGACGAAGTTTTGTTTCACCGCGCCAGCAGCACTGCTTGCAAATCCGATCACCCCGTTCTTGATCGTGTCCAGGGTCTGCGCCATGCGGCCGCGCTGCTCCGCGTCGGCATTGGTCACAGGGAGGCCCGGGCCGCCTTCGGTCGACGCGGCAGTGCCCGTGTGCTTCGCAAAGAACATCGGCACCGCATTGGTCTGCACTTGGGCAAGCGCCGCTGCGCCATCGGCCGGGGCCGACGCCACCGCGTGACGCAACGCGGCAATGTCCGGGATCGCCACTGTCGTGACCGACTGGCGCATCGCCATGACGGCCCCAATCGCAGCACCCGCCGTGGCCGACACGGCCAAGCCCGCGGTGACCTGTCCAGCCACCCCGAGCGGCGTGGCGCCCTGAATGGCAAAACGGCCTGCCGTGATGGCATCGAATGAAATCTGGCCCAGGCGCACGTTGCTCTCGCTCGAGATGTTCGTGATCTCGCTCTGGGCTGCCTTGACCTGGTCACGCAACTCGTTGCCCGAGCCCGCTTTCAATTGATTCATCAGGGCCACAGTCTCGTCGGGCACCACGGCGCGCGCATCGATGGGGTTGAACTGCCTCGGAGTCAGGTTGAGCAGCGGTGCGACCACGAATGCCCCCGCCAGGTTTCCAACAGCGCCGGTTATCGCCCCAAGGGCCCATTGCTGCAAGCCCGTCCCAACCGCCTGCCCCATCTCCTTCGCAGACAAGGTCGAGGCCGCTGGCGCGCTGCCACTGATGAAGCCGAGGGACTGCTCCGCGCCGCGCTCGAGCCGCCCGAGCGCATCGCCGGCAGACAAGCCGGCGTTGCGCCCAAGGCCGAAGGCCATGGACGTGCCGGCCAAGCCGATGCGCGCCACCGAAAGCGCAAACGGTACAACCCGGTCAAGCATTTGCGCCGAGTGCTTGCCGTACTCCACCGCTTGTTCGTGAGCGCCCATCTGCGCCTCGGGTTGCGCAAGGTTTCCGCTCAACGCGGTCTGCAAGGGCCGGCTCGAGGCGGACGGGCGCATGGCCTGCTTCACGCCCTCGACACCCGCGGCCACGACGTCCACGGCCAGAGACACAACCGGTGTCACCACTGCACTCGCCAAGCCCCCAAGCGCCTGGACCGCGCTGGAGTCGCGCACTGCGGCAATCACCGGCAAGCCTACGCGTTGCGCCATGCTGGCAGCGCCGTCGGCAAAGGCCGTCACCCGAGACGCAAGACCACCCTCCAGTGCCGTCGCAGGCTGCGTCTGCGCCGGCGTGTTGGGGGCAGTGCTGGTGCGGCCAGTTGTATTCAGTGGCTCCGGGCTGCGTGACGGGGTCAGGCCGCTGGTCGATGAGATGCTCATCATTGCTCCTTCGTGGCGGTGATTTCGACATCCAGCAGACGTGCGAGCTGGCGTGAGACGCGCATGCAGTGCGCTAGGTCACCGGCCGCCGTGCCGACGGCTTTCATCACACGGTGCAGCACGATCACGCCATCAGGCTGGCAGCCGATGGCCGCGTCGAACACCGCGAGCAAGCCAGGCGCTTGAGCGAACAGCGCGAGGGCGGCTTGCACATTCAGGTCCTGCAGGCGCCGGCCCGTGTCCACGGACACCATCAGCTTGCTGTTCTCCAGAGGCCCTTCGGCTGGGTCGAGGGGCAGCGGAGACACGGTGACCAGCGCGCCATCCATCACGACACCGCCGTCAGCCGCCGCCTGAGCGGCAGCCTGGGTGTTCAGGCCCAGAACCAGCGAAGCGTCTCTGGTCAGCTCGTGCGTCCGCGCCAGCAGCGCAGCGAAGGATGCGTCCAGGGTGGTTGTGCTCGCGGCAGTGGTCGGAAGTGTCGTCATGGTGTCTCCTTGTGCAAGTGGGAGGGATAGGAAGGACGGTCGGCCACATCCCTTGCATGAAGCCTATGGGCCGCTCACCAGGCACGCGCCGCATTGGGCGAAGCCACGTGTCCGCGAGCGAAGCTGCGCCGGATCGGTGCACCCCTTCGGTTCTGCGGGACTTCCTTCGCGGTGATGCCGTCGCGTATGTGACGCGCTCACCACACTGCACCAGATAGAAGCGCAGACCCACAACACTGCCAGGAGACAAAGATGGCGTTCAAGCGAATCAACTCCCTCACACCGAATCTGATCCAGTCGGGGAACGCGTCGAGCTCCGCGAACGCGGCCGCGCGCGGCCAACCGCAACTTCAGCGAAGCAGGAGTGCGATCGAACTCGGCGGGCGAGGCGCATCGGGCGATGGCGGCCCGCCACTCTTGCCCGTTCGACTCGGATCGAGTTCGATGCTGGGGCCGCGCCGGATGCTCTCCTGGCTGCGGGACAAGGGACCGAACATAGACGAGAGTGTTTCCGCGAACACGCCGGGCGCATCCACGCAGGGCGGGAGCCCGCGTTCCCAGCCCTCCACGTCCGACGGCCATAGCGGCTCGGATGCCATCCTGGGTCCGGGCCGGCCCATTTCCACGGTCGCGACCCCAACGGTCACGGATTCCAAAGGCCGCGTGCGGGATCCCGGGCACGTCCAGCTTCAATCGTCTCCCGAGGAGCAGGCGCAGTACGGGGTTGGCCCGGTGCTCGGCCACTCGCCGCAGACCGGTCTGCGACCGGGCTCGCGCAAGGTCGAGCACGAGACAGGCACCTTCCCGGACGGCCGGCCGTTCGACATCAAGGCCGTCCGCTCGCCCGCGCTGCCCGCAGGGCAGGACAAGGTGATGAAGGACGCCTCGATACGCCACGACCACGGCCACATGACGCCGGAACAGGCGGAGCGCTTCAAGTCCTACGAAGGCCAGCCGGTCAGCCCCGAGTACCAGACGGTGCGCGACAACTGCGTGACGGGCTACGACGAGATGTTCTCGGGCGTCACGGACCGTCCGCCGCAGAACCCGCCTGTAGGGACGCGGCCGCAAGACATCGCGGACGCGAACCGAAACGTGCGCACCGACGGTTCGGACCTCGAGCGCAAGTAAGCAAAGGGATGAAGGCCTGCAAGGTGCCGGCCTCGCCGGCCGGCAAATGAATCAGCCGCTACTTCGCTCGGCCGGACCGGCCTTCGCCAGCGTGTAGCGCGACTCATCGCCGCCCCCTACCCTCGGTTGAGCTGTTCGACAGGGCAACCGGTTCACAGTGCCGGTCGGGTTGCCTCAAGACGCTTTCACCTGCACAGCAATCAGGGCCTGATCGCTGTGCCCCCGGCGCATTGCCGCATCTCCGGAGACCGCCATGGCATTCCGCTTCAACGCCACCCTCGGCAACGACCTGACGATGGCGGCGCTGGTCGTGGCCATCGTCGCCTTGATGATCCTGCCGCTGCCCACGCTGGCGATCGACTCGCTGCTGGCTGTGAACATGGCGGTCAGCGTGCTGCTGCTGATGACGACGCTGTTCATCCCGAACGCGGTGGCGCTGTCGTCATTTCCTTCGCTGCTGTTGTTCACCACGCTGTTCCGGCTGTCGCTGAACATCGCGTCCACCAAGGCCATCTTGCTGCACGCCGACGCGGGCCACGTGATCGAGGCCTTCGGCAACCTGGTGGTGGGCGGCAACCTGGTGGTGGGCATCGTGGTCTTCATCATCATCACGGTGGTGCAGTTCATCGTGATTTCGAAAGGCTCGGAGCGGGTGGCCGAGGTCGGCGCCCGCTTCACGCTCGACGCGATGCCCGGCAAACAGATGAGCATCGACGCCGACTTGCGCGCCGGCCTGATGACCGGCGACGAAGCCAAGCGCAAACGCTCGATGCTCGCGATGGAAAGCCAGATGCACGGCGGCATGGACGGCGCCATGAAGTTCGTCAAGGGCGACGCCATCGCCGGGCTGATCATCACGCTGGTGAACATCCTCGCCGGCATCGTCGTCGGCGTGCTGTACCACGGCATGACGGCGGGTGAAGCCTCCACCCGCTTCGCCGTGCTGTCCATCGGCGACGCCATGGTGTCGCAAATTCCTTCGCTCTTCATCTGCGTGGCGGCCGGCGTGCTGATCACCCGTGTGGCCGACGAACACGAAAAGAAGCCGCGCTCGCTGGGGCAGGAGATCGGGGCGCAACTCACCCGCAACCCGCGCGCGATGTACCTCGCAGGTGCCTTGACGCTGGCCTTCGCCGCCGTGCCCGGCTTTCCGGTGCTGCAGTTCATGACACTGGCTGCGGCGCTCACTGCAGCCGCTTACGCACTGGGTAAACGCCAGCGCAAGGAAGAAGCCAGCGCCATCTCCAAGCCGATCAGCGCGCTGCAACGCGAAGGCGGCAAGGGCGAGGCACCAGCCATCCTGCAGAACCCGCCGCACTTCGCCAAGCCCTTGGCGATCCGCATGTCTCGCCCGTTGGGCGGGCTGCTCGAGGCCGACCGCCTGGACGATGCGCTCGAACGCGAGCGCCACAAGCTGCAGGCGCATCTCGGCCTGCCCTTCCCCGGAGCCGCGATGTGGGTGTCGTCCGACCTGACGGAACACCGCTTCGACGTGCTGCTCAACGACGTGCCGGTGAGCCAGGTGGCGGTGCCCGGCCGCCTGCTGTTGCTGACCGATGCGTCGTCGCCGCTCGCCGCCAAGGCCCAGCGCCATGGCCCGCTGCTCGGCCAGGAGGAATCCCTGTGGCTGCCGCTTGCCGCCGTGCCGGAGGCCGAGCGCGCCGCGCGCTGCCTCGACCTGGAGCAGGTGATTGCCGCGCAGGTGTTCGGCGTGCTGCGCCGCCATGCCCACATGTTCATGGGCGTGCAAGAGGTGCAGTGGGTGATCGACCGGGTGGCACCCGAGTACCCCGGGCTGGTGGCGGAAGTGCAGAAGATTCTGCCGCTGCAGCGCATCGCCGAGGTGCTGCGGCGCTTGCTGGAAGAGCAGGTTCCGATCCGCAACGTGCGCAGCATCTTCGAGAGCCTGATCGTCTGGGGTCCGAAAGAAAAAGACATGCTGCTGCTGACCGAATACGTGCGTGGAGACCTCGGCCGCTACCTTGCGTTCGAGGCCTCGGCGGGTCAAGGCCACCTGTCTGCGATCCTGCTCGACCCGGGCATCGAGCAAGCCATTCGCCAGTGCATCAAGCCGACGCCTGCCGGCAACTACCTCGCGATGCCGCCCGAGAACGCCATGGCCCTCACGGAGCGCATCGCCGAGATCGCCGGCGATATATCCCAGGGCGTGGCGCTCGTCACCTCGATGGACATCCGCCGCTACGTGCGCAAGATGATCGAGGCGCGCCTGGACTGGCTGCGCGTCTACTCCTTCCAGGAACTGGGCAGCTTCGTCGAGCTTCGGCCCATCGGCCGCGTGAGCGCCTGACGGGCCGCACGTTCAACGCCGGACACGCATGTCTCGCACCGATGCTCGCCGGCCGATCCGCTTCCTGGCGGTGTCGGAACTCGCGCAGTTGGCACCGCAGTCGCAAAGCGACAACCACGTGGCGATGGCGCAGGCGGCCGATCGCTTTCGCCGCACGTTGAGCGCGCCCCTGCGCCGCGGCAGCGTCACGGCGCCCAACTCTGCGCCCGCTGCACCGCGAGAGTCGTCAGCCGGCAGCGCATCGGCCACGGGCTCGGCACCGGGCGGGCGGGCACCCGACACGCCGCAGCGCGCCGGCACCGCGCCCACCCGGTCTGCCAAAGACACCCAGGCCGTGCTTCGCACAGCGCCTCTGCAGGCCGTATCCCCCGCGTTCTCTGCGGAAGAGGAAGAGCCGGACCGGGTCGACGACGCTGAAGCACTCGGCACCGGTGCCACCCTGACCACCGCCGAGGACGCCTGGCCCGATCAGATGGCCAAGATGATCGCCTCGCTGTGCACCCGCGCCGACCCGGCCTTCGTGACATGGACCGTCACCGTCCCCATGGACCCGCAAGTGCTGCCGGACACCGAGCTGCGGTTGCACCTTTCGCCCCACTGGCTGTCGCTTCGCTTCGCCACGCAGTCGCAGCGTGCGGCCCGCCTAATCTCCTTGCATCGGCCGAGGCTGCAGTCACAGCTCGAGCACATGGCGAACTTGCCTCACGGGATCGACATCGAGGTCATATGAAAGTTGAGGAGTCGGTGAAGCCCAGGCCTGCAGTGCGCGTGACGAGCATCGCACCTCGCCTGCCTTCGATGCTGCCGTCTGTGGCCCGCGCCGCACGCGTCGGTTTCGATCGCCGCTTCGCGCCCTGGCTGGCCCGGGTGCTGAACCAGCCGCCGAGCCGCGTGTTCGGCAGCCGGCCGCGCACCGACCGCCTGTCGATCGACCTGAACAGCGCCTATGGCAGCGCCGATGTGGCGCTCGATCCGCAGCTGTGGCCCGGGTTGCAGATGGCCACCGAGTTGTCCGACACCGACCTGGCGCGCGAGGTGACGGCCGCGCTGCTGGCCCCGCTGCTCACACGCCTGACCGGCGTGCTGCCTGGTATCGAAGTGCGCGCCGTGCGCCGCTATGCACCGCAAGCCGTGACGACATGCGAAGCGCCCGCCATGGCCTCGGGCCGCGGCGACTTGGCGCTCGTGCGCCTGGACACGACGCTGGCCACGCACCTTGAGACGCAGTTGCGCCAGAGCGTGGCGTCCGATCTCGAACCACTTCGCGGCCTGCAGGTGCCCACACGCCTGCGGCTTTTCGAGCGGCGCCTGAGTTCGCAACGGCTGCGCGACATCGCCCCTGGGGATCTCGTTCTGTGCAGCCCCACACAGCGCGCCGGCACACGCTGGCGTGCCTCTCTCTCGTTCGGATTGGGAATCACCATGCAAGCACACGCTGACGTCGACGTCGAACAATCCCGGGTGCACGTCACCGCGGCACCGCGCTTTGTCGATGAAGACGCGGCCTCGTCGCGCCAGGGCGCCTCGCTCGACACCGACGGGCTGGCCGACCTGCAGGTGCCGGTCGCGTTCGAGATCGACAGCGCTCGTGTCAGCTTGGGCGAGCTTGCGGCCTTGGGCGAAGGCTCGGTGATCGAACTCGACGTGGCCTTGCTGGACGCCAGCGTGCGGCTCGTCTGCCACGGCCAGACGTTGGGCATCGGCCAACTGGTGGCGATCGGCGACCAGCTTGGCGTGCGCATCCGGCGCATGGGCCTGGCTGCAGGCAAGGCCACGCAAGGGGCCGCAACATGATGCCCTTGCCGAGTGCTGATCCGATTTCGCTGTTTCTGGTGATGGTGGCCATGGCCGTGTTGCCGTTCGCGGCCATGGTGGTCACGTCGTACACCAAGATCGCCGTGGTGCTGGGCTTGCTGCGCAACGCCATCGGCGTGCAGCAGGTGCCGCCGAACATGGTGCTCAACGGCATCGCACTGATCGTCAGCTGCTACGTGATGGCGCCCGTGCTGATGGAGGCCTCCGACCACATCCAGCTCGCATCGGGTGCCAACGCGCCATCGAATGCCCAGCAGATCATCGCTGCGGCCGACGCGGCGCGTGAGCCCTTCCGCCGCTTCCTGGAAAAACACGCCAACGCGAACGAGAAGGCGTTCTTCCTCAAATCGGCCGCCGCGGTGTGGCCACCCGAACGCGCCCAGCAGCTGAAGAAAGACGACCTGCTCGTGCTCGCACCGGCCTTCTTGCTGACCGAACTCGCTGCGGCCTTTCGCATCGGCTTCCTGCTCTACCTGGTGTTCATCGTCATCGACCTGGTGATCGCCAACGTGCTGCTCGCGATGGGCTTGTCGCAAGTCACGCCGACCAACGTGGCAATCCCGTTCAAGCTGCTGTTGTTCGTGGTGCTGGACGGCTGGTCGAAGCTGATCCACGGGCTCGTGCTCACCTATCGATAGGCCCGCGCATGCACTACGAAAACATCATCCGGCTCACCTCCGAAGCGCTCATGATGTGCCTGCTTCTGTCTCTGCCCGCAGTGGCGGTGTCGGCCATCGTCGGCCTGCTGATCTCGTTCGTGCAGGCCGTCACCTCGCTGCAGGATTCGAGCATTTCCCAGGGTGTGAAGCTTCTGGCCGTGACGGTGGTCGTGGCCCTCTGCGCCCCGTGGGCCGGCGCCACGCTGCTGCGGTTTGCCGACAACCTGCTGAGTGCGATGTTCCAATGAGCCACACCCCAATCCGCCATGGGTCGACAGCTCATGCTGCAGCCATCCGGCACGCCGAGCACGATCCCAAGCACACCGCGAACCACGGCCACACAAACACCGGCCACGGGCAATTCGCCGGCTACGTGTTCCGCCACTCGCGCAACGCCCAACCGCCGGTGCCGCGCCGGCCCGTGCCACTGCGTCCGCGCCAGAGACCGCGCACGGCGCAGAACGGCGCTGCCGAACACGAGCCTGAGCAGTTCGACCCGTCGGCGACCATGTCGACACGCACCGACGCCACGGACGAAGACGAGGGAACTCGGGGTGCGCACGCGGACCGCATGCCCGAGGACGCTGGCCATGACCAGGCAGGGCAACGCGGATCACGATCGCGGCCGCAGGTGCGGGTACTGCCCGAGGCGACACCATCCGCCAAGACGCTGGAGACGCTGCTGGAGCAACTCTGCGGCTCGCCGACGCAAGTGCTTTGCAGGACCAGCGGCACGAGCGCCGGTATCCACGCTGGTACAGAACACGCCCGCGCATTGCTCGACGTCCTGCAGGCGATCGCCCCCGACACGGCCACCGGCGAGATGAAGGCGTCTGCCCAGGCACTCCAGCTGACGGCGGTGCGAGCCTACCTGCGCAGCCGCGAGCGGGGCGCATTCACCACGCTCGAACGCGTCAAGCAAGTGCTGGTGGAAGCATCGGCAGGCAAGCGCACACAAAGCGCACACGCCACGTCAGCCACTCCCATCAGCGAGAAGGAACAGGACCGCCATCTGCTGCTGCCGCTGACCCTGCTCAACGCAGATCGGCTCAGGCCCGATGAGCAGCGCGACCAGGCCTGCGACCGCCTGGAGCTGCTCAGTTCATCGCGCCACATGCAGGCGGCACGGCCATGAGCTACGAGCGCTATCAATCGCTCATCGGCGAACTGTGCGAAGCCACCGGCCTGCCCGATTCGGCTGCGGTACTCAAGCGCGGCACGATGGAGATCGAGGGCTTCGAAGTCCAGTTCGCCAACTTCGAGAACGATCCGGGCGCGATGTACCTCAACTTCTACTACGGCATCGTCACCGCCGGCCGCACGCTGCGCATCTTCCGCTTGCTGCTGGAAGCCAACCTCAGCATCTACGCGCAAGACCAGGCACAGCTCGGCCTCAACGCAGACACGGGCGGCATCGTGCTGATCGTGCGGGTGCCGATGAGCGATTCAATCAACGGCACATGGCTGGCGGAGACGCTCACCCACTACGCCGAACACGGCCGCTACTGGCAGAACAACATCCTGAGCTCCACGGACGAGATGTTCGCCGGCATTTGCGCCGGAGACTACTTCTGGATTCGCGCGTAGCAATTTCGCGCAGCCGGTAATCGGGTTTGCAAATTCGTTCGCAGAACGGGAGTCCATGTCCGACTACGACGCCCAATGGGAAATCGGACCCTCGGTGAATTCCTCCGCGGCCATCACGCGCACGATGGGTGCCATCGGATCTGCGTAACGCACCCGCAGCGGCTCCCAGTCCACTTCGCGCCCAGCCGGCGGTTCCCACATGGTGCCTTGCACCATCAGGTCCAGGCGGTATCCGACGCTGTAGACCGCGTTGATCCGGAGCAGCTCACGCGACGACTCGGCGGACAGTTTGCGGCGCAGCTTGTAGATGTGCTGCTCCAGCGTGCGCTTGCACACGTCGTTGGACCGCCCCCACACGCGAGCCGACAGGCTGGCGGCACTGACCACGCGCCCTGCATTCGAAAACAGCACCCATGCGAGCGCAAACTCGCGGGCCGTGAGATTGATCTCGACACCATCGCGCCACACGGCAGAGCTGACCGAGGACAGGGAATACGGCCCGACCTCCATGGCCTGCTTGGCAAGTGCGGTGCGCGTGCCGACGCGTGCGCGCAGCCGTGCAAGGAGCTGGTCCACCGAGCCGTCGTACTCGGCGTAGTCGGTGGCGCCATGCAGCAGCGCTTCCGCCATGCCGATTCCGGCCGAACTCCCGACCACGATGACCGGAACCGCGCCGGCCATTCGCATCTCCAGCATCGCGAGCCAGTCGATGAGTTCGGTGTCTGCGTCTTCCAGCAGCACCGCCTGCACATCCGAGCGTCTGAGCAGCTGCAGCAACCCGCCGACCGACTGCGCCGGGACCACTTCCACACCTTGGGAACTGAGCTCTCGGGCGAGGGTCAGTTGTTTTGCCTTGTTAACGAACAGTGTTGCAAGCTTCACTGGAATCCCCGTACCGACAAAGTTGATGATGGGCTCTCATGAGGGATGTGAAACGAGACTCGAAAAGTGACAGTGGTCCGGCAAAAAAATTGCAATCTCCAGGTCCTGGTCAGTCGAGTGACGAACTGCGGCACATCGAAAACGTCCGCAGCAACCTTTGGTGACAAATCGCACAACAAATGCAGCGTTGGGGGGTTCGCAATGACTTTGTTCTGACAGAACGGCCGGCAACAATAGGGCGAAACAAGATTACTTGGTGAACGGCTTTCTTTGTCGCGTTCAGCCAGCTCGACAGTCACAGGGTCACGGCATTCATCTCTCACGCTGGTCAGGCGCCAGACCTTCGCAACTTCCATTCGCCTCACCCAGAACAAGCCGTATGCGGGGTCACCTTCAGAACATCTTTCGCGAGCACTACGCTTGGCTGCGCGACCACCTGCGCCGACAGGCCGGCTCCGTGCATGGCGCGGAAGACGTGGCGAGCGAGGCCTTCCTGCAGTTGGCGCAGCACCGTCAGCTCGATCAGGTTCGAGAGCCGCGCGCCTTGCTCACGACCATCGCCAAACGGGTGTTGTTCGACACCTGGCGTCGACGTGACCTGGAACAGGCCTACCTGCAGACGCTCGCGCTGACGCCGCAACCCACCTACCCCTCGCCCGAAGAGCGGGCGCTGATCATCGAGGCGCTTCTGGCCGTTGAGGCGGCACTCGACTTGCTTCCCGTCAAAGCCCGGCGCGCTTTTCTCTACAGCCAGCTCGACGCCATGACCTACGCCGAGATTGCCAAGGAACTGGGCGTCTCGGCCAGCATGGTTCGGCAATACATGACCCAGGCGCTGTCGGCCATCGCAGCAGCCACCGCCTGAATACAAAACTCTCTCGCAAGCAAGGATGACAAATCCATGGCCAGCCTAGACCCCAGCGTCGCGAAAGCAGTGGAATGGATGGTGCTGCTGCGCTCCGGCGAAGCAAGCCCGAATCAGATCGATGCCTTCAAGGCCTGGTGCGCCAGCCACCCGAGCCACGAAACAGCCACTCAACGCATCGCACAGGCGCTGGGCCCGTTCGAGCGGCTTGCGCAGCATGGCGTGCGTGGCGCCGTGATCCAGCAGACCATCTCGCGCGCCGGCAGACGCGCGGTGCTGCGCTCCGCGCTCGCCTGTGCTGGCATCGGCGCCAGCGGACTCCTCGGCCTGCAGGCCGCTCGCGAATACGACGTGCTGGCGGATCAGCGCACCGGCATCGCACAACGCCGGCAGATGCCTTTGCCGGATGGCGGCACGCTGCTGCTCGACGCGCGCACGGCCGTCGACCTGGCGCTCGACAACACGCAGAGTGCCGTGACGCTGCGCCGAGGCCGCTTGCTTGCCGATGCGACGATTCAAAAGACGCTTCCGCTGCTCGTGCAGACGCAGCAAGGCCGGATACAAGGACACGGCGCCCGGTTCGTGGCCCAGGCACTCGATCGGCAGACGCGCGTGACGGTGCTCAGCGGCACCGTGATCGCCACGTCCAACGCCGGTCGGCAAATGCAGGCCACCGAGAACCGGCAGATTCTTCTCAGCGCGACGGAAGCGCCGCAGGCACTTGCAGCGCGCGGAACGGAAGCGCTGTGGACGCAAGGCCTCGTTGCGATGGACAACGAGCCGCTCGGTGACTTGGTTGCGGCACTGCAGCCTTACCGCACCGGCGTGCTTCGCATCGACCCGAAGGCGGCTGGAATCCGCGTGAGCGGTGTGTTCTCGCTGGACGACACCGACAGCACCTTGCGTGCGCTGGCTCAGACCCAGCCGGTGCGCATCCTCGAGCGCACAAGCTACTGGGTCACGATATCCGCCGTGTAGGCTGGCGGGGCCCTCGATCCTTGATGCACCGGGCCTTCGTGGCCGAGTTCGGCATCTGTGCAAAGAGCGGAAAAGAATGAACCGCAGCGTGTATCGATTCCGGGACTGCGAGGTGAGCACCTCGCGCAGAGAAGTGCTGCTGCACGGACAACAGCAGGTGCTCGAGCCGCGCCCCTTCGACCTGCTGGTCTACCTGATCAAGCAACGCCACCGCGTCGTTTCCAAAGGCGAGCTGCTGGAGCAGCTGTGGCAGCATGAGTTCGTCTCCGGCAGTGTGCTTGCGAGCGCCGTGATGAAGGCCCGCCAGGCCATCGACGACAACCACGAGCCCGAGCTCATCCGCACGGTGCACCGCAAGGGCTATCGCTTCGTCGGTGAAGTGGAACAAGTCTCAGACAACGAAGCAGCGCCCGAACCACGCAACTTCACCTCCATTCCGCCGCTCGCCGCCGGCGTGGTCTCGGTGGCCCTGCTGCCTTTCGACAACCGCACCGGCCAGGCCGAGTTCGACTGGATCGAGCTGGGGCTCATGTCCCTGAGCGCCAAGGCCTTGAGCGCCGATGCGCGCCTGACGATGGCGTCCACGCCCTCGCTGCTCACCGCGCTCGGGAGCCTGAACCCGCGGGCCACGCTGGAAGAGCGCGTGAGCGTCGTGCACCGGCTGCTGGGTGTGCACCACGTGGTGCACGTGGCCATCAGCCGCGACGGCGAACGGTTTCGCCTCGACTACGGGATCGACCCGCGGCCGCCGCGTGACGTCGGCAACGGGACCCTGCGGGCCGTGGAGATCACGCAGCTCGGCCAGTTGCTGGCTCGCGACGTGGGGGCAGCCCTCTTCTCGGAAGACGCCGTCACCATCCCCCTCGACTCCAGCGACCGACTGGCTACCGAGGCCTTTGCGCGGGCCATGCAAGCGGTTGGCAAGCAGAAGTGGAAGCTCGCCGTCAATCTGCTGCAGGTGGTCCTCGACATCGGCCCCGACAACCTCGGCGCCCAGCTCGAGCGCGCACACGCCCTCGCCCACCTCGGTGACGACGAAGCCTTGCGCATGGCCGAACGCCTGCTCCACCCGACGGCAGCAACGCATGACAACCTGCTGGCCGCGATGGCACACGACGTCATCAGCCGGTTCCACTTCTCCAGGCGGATGCTCGAACCTGCGCAACGCCACCTCGACGAGGCACTGCGCCTGGCCGGCGAACGGGCTCCCGCCGATTGGCTGCAACAGCTTTTAGTGCGCCTCTCGGCGATCGCCTTGCTGCGCCGCAATTTTCAGCTCGCCGGCCAGGCGCTTGATCGCCTGCAGCAGTTGAGCGAGCAAGTGGGCAACCAGGTGCTGCTGACGCTGATGCACAACAACCGGGGATTGATGGCCGCGAGGACAGGCCAACTCGTCACGGCCTGGCATCTGGCGCACCAGGCCGCCGACCTGTTGCGGTACAGCCCGCCAACCAGCACCTCCATCGCCTCATCCGTCAACCTGGCACAGATCAGCCTGGCGATGGGTCTGCTGCAAGCCGCTGCCGAGCATGGCGAACAAGCTCTCGCCGCAGCCCAGTCGCTGGGCTACGGCGTCTGGGCCATGGTGGCCGGGGAGACCCTGTGCCGCATCTACCGGGAGATGCGCAACCACCAGAACATCGGCCGTGTCGTCGCGACGATGGAGACACTGAACGATGACCAGTTGAGTGTGTGCCATGCGCATCTGATGTCGGCGCGGGGCCATCTCGCCGCCGTTGCGCAAGACCACGCCGGCGCGGCCCGGTGCCTGCGCGAAGCGGTTGCCATCCACCGGCGCTCCGACAGCATGTTGAATCTCCACGACACACTGCCGTCGCTATTTGCATCGCTGGTGCGAGCCGGCTGCTTCGATGACGCCGAAGCCTTGCACCGCGACATGGGCACGCCACCCGTCATCGAGCACACCCCGGAACTCGAAGCCGCCTGGCTGCACTGCCAAGCCACCGATGCCCACCTGCGTGGTGACGCCGAGACGGCCCTTGCCCGGTTGACCGAGGCCGCCGACATCGCGCCGATGGGCCTCTGGCGCGCCCTCGCTTGCCTCGACGCCGCCTGGCTGCACCTGCAAGCAGACAACGTACCCGCCGCGCGGCGGTTGCTGCGCGACCTCGGCCCCTGGCTGAACGAGCACCCGACCGGCATGGCTGTGGAGGCCCGCTTCAAGTACGCCACCGGACAATTTGCTGCCGCCCACGAAGCGCAGCAGCGCTACGCCCGCGCCCTCCAGTGCGAGATGCCCACCGATCATGCCGAACTGGCCGCCATCTATTCGGCCGCAGCCCTGAAGGTGCCCTCTTCCAGCCCGATACTTGCGGCTGTGCCGTTGCTCGCAACGGTGATGTGATTCCCGCCGCGTGCGGCCGACATATCAGGGCGATCGACATCTCCAAGTGAAACCTACCGTGTATCGATTCAAGGACTGCGAGGTGAGCACCACCCGCAGAGAGGTGTTACTGAGCGGGCACTCGCAGGTGCTGGAGCCGCGGCCCTTCGACCTGCTGGTCTACCTGATCGAGCAACGCCACCGCGTCGTCACCAAGGATGAATTGCTGGAGAAGCTGTGGCAGCACGACTTCGTCTCCGACAGCGTCGTCGCGCGCGCCGTGATGAAGGCCCGCCTGGCCATCGGCGACAACAAGGAGCCTGCGCTCATCCGCACGGTGCATCGCAGGGGCTATCGCTTTGTCGGCGAGCTGGAAAACGCAGCGGACGTTGAAGCTGCGCCCGTCGCTCCGACGTTCGCCGCCGGCACGGTCTCGCTGGCCCTGCTGCCCTTCGACAACCGTACCAGCCAGGCCGAGTTCGACTGGGTCGAGCTCGGCCTGATGTCCCTGAGCGCCAAGGCCTTGAGTGCCGACGCGCGCGTCGCGATGGCGTCCACGCCTTCGCTGCTCACCGCGCTCGGTAGCGTGGGTGCGCAAGCCAGCCTGGATGAGCGTGTGCAGGTCGTGCACCGGCTGCTCGCTGTGCACCACGTGGTGCACGTGTCCATCAGCCACGATGGCGAACGGTTTCGCCTCGATTACGGCATCGACCCACCGCCGCCGCGCGACGTCGGCACCGGGACGCTGTTCGATGTGGAGATCACGCAACTGGGCCATCAGCTGGCCCGCGAGCTGGCGACGGCACTCTTTCCCGAGGACACCGCCGACGACATCACCTTCGACTCGAGCGACCCCCTGGCCAACCAGAGCCTGGCCCGCGCCATGCAAGCCGCCGGCGAGCAGAAGTGGAAGGTCGCCGTCAATCTGCTGCAGGTCGTCCTCGACATCGACCCTGACAACCTCGGCGTTCAGCTCGAACATGCGCGCGCACTCGCCCACCTGGGCGACGATGAAGCCATGCGCATCTCGGGGCGCTTGCTCAGCCATGCGCAGGCGACTGGCGATGCGCATTTGGAGGCCATGGCACACCATGCCATGGCGATCGCCTGCAACAGCAACGCCCTGTACGAGCCGGCCAATCACCACCTGGACGAAGCGCTGCGCCAGGCTGCCCCCTACGGGCCCCACGACTGGTTTGTGCAGTCACTCCTCCAGCGCGCCGGCAATGCCATCATGCAGCGCCAATTCGAGCGCGCGTTTGCAGATCTCGACCTCGTCCGCGGCTTTCAGGAGCAAGTCGGCAACAAGGTCCATGGCATCCAGTCGAGCATCTACACCGCGCTCGTGCAGACCAAAAGCGGCAACCCTCTTCAATCGCTTCAGCTCGGGCGAAAGGCGGTCACGCTGAGCCGCGAATACCGGCTCAACAGCCTCTTCATGGTCGGCTCGTTGAATCTGTCCCACACCTGTGCGGAAGTGGGGCTCTGGTCGGCGGCCATCACGCATGCCGAGGAGACTTTCGCAAAGGCTCAGTCGTCCTCCGAATTGCGCTACATCGCTGCCGCCGGCGAATCGCTCTGCTGGTTCTACAGGGAACTTCGGGCCACGCACGAGTCGGCCCGCGTCTTGGCGAGCATGCAGGCGTTCGAGTCGCGACTGCCCCCCGTGCTGCAGCAGCTGCTGGTGATGGCGCGCGGCAACGACGCGGCATCTCAGGGCCAGCATGCCCGGGCGGCGAACCTCATGCGCATGACGGTGGACACCCACAAGAGCGCGCATTCCTGGCTCATCGCCCATGAGAAGCTGCCCTGGCTGGCCACCTCGCTCATCCAGTGCGGGCGCCTGCGCGAAGCCGAAGCAGTGCTGGCCGAAGCGCGCGAGCTCCCCACCTATGCCGGAGACACCGAATTGCGCGGTGGCCTGCTGCACTGCCAAGCCCAGCAAGCCCATCTGCGGGGCGACGCCGAAGCGGCGCTCGCCCTGTTGACCGAGGCCGCCGACACCGCACCGATGGGTCTGTGGCGCGCCCACGCCTGCCTGGACGCGTCCTGGCTACAGCTGGAAACCGGCAACGTGCGCGCCGCCCAGCGGCTGCTGCGCGACCTCGACCCTTGGCTGAGCGAGCACCCGGCCGGCATGGCGGTGGACGCCCGCTTCAAGTTCGCCACCGGGCAATTCGCTGCCGCCCACGAAGCCCAGCAGCGCTACGACCGCACCATCCAGTGCGAGATGCCGGCCTACCGCGCCGAGCTGGCAGCCCTCTACGCCACTGCCGCGCAGATGCAGCCTTCCTCCGCCCCCGCGTTGCCCCTCACGCCGCTGCTGCCAACGAAGATGCCGTGAGAACGGACGTTCAGTGAACGCCCTGCCGGCGCAGTGTCATGCCGACGCGTTTTGGGCCACCTTGGCCGCGGTGCGTGTCCACGATTCGTCGATCTCCATGAAGACCGAATTGCTGACCTCTTCGACGTCGAGCCCCTTCTCTTCATAAAACTGCGACAGCGCGCGGAACCCGCTTGCATCGGGGCCGACGGATTCGCGGCCCATGATGGCAACGACCAGCCTGGCCCGCAGGCCGGAGATGCCGGGCGGCGTCCAGTCGGTGACCAGCGACTCCAGCTGCGTGAGCGCTTGGTCGAGTGCACCCGCAGACAGCATTCCAAAAGCCGCGTCCCCGCGCTGGAGGGCAAGCTCCAGGTGCGCCAGGTGCCGCAAGGCCAAGCGCGACGGAGGGTAGCGATCGAGCAGCTCGCTGAGCTCATGCCGCATGCGGCGCACTCGCGGCGAAGGGATTGCGTACGACCTGCCCGGCCTGTGGCGCCCGCTGCGGGTGGGGCCGCTCGTGCTCTTGCGCTTGAGGTGCTGTGACAAAAGAAACTTCAAGCGCAGTATCGGTTGAGCGACTGCTTGCAATGCGATCAGGGCCGGTTTGACTGAAGAAGCGTTCATGGCATCACCTTCAGTTCTTGACGGTCCAGAGGTCGGCGCCACCGCGCAGCGTCTGCGTCGGCGTCTCGTCGAACTGGGTGCGGTAGTTGTGGACCAGCGTAGAGCGATTCGTGATGCCCCACCGCGACGCAACTTCCAGCACGCCCTCTCGGCCACCGTGCTCGCGCAGCTCGCCCTGGATGCGTTCCATGCGCCGTGTGCGGATCAGCTCGGCCGGCGTCATGCCCAGATGGGCACGGAAGGCGAGCTGGAGTGCCCGTTCGGTCACGCCGACATGGGCTGCGATCTGGCGCACCGACAGGTGTTCGTCGCTGAGGTGATCCATCACATATTGATAAGCGCGGCGGTAGCGCAGAGGCAGGCGCCCCCGGGCCGCATCGCCCTGCCCCGCCTCCTGGGCCTGTTGCAGGAAGTTCGGCGTTCTGCCGGTTGCGGCGTTGCCCTTGAGGGCCTGCACGACCTGCTGTGTGTGGTGCCGGTACAGGCGCAGCGCATCGGCGTGCCGCCCCTGGTGCTGGTGCATCTTGGCGAGGCAGTACTGCAGCTCTTGCGCGTAGCGGCTGCGATGCACCTGCTGCTCGTTGAAGGTCAGCTGGGCCAGCAAGTCCGCGGCCCCGCGCAGCGCACCGCGTGCGATGAGCATCATGGCGGCCTCGATGCGGATCGGCACCTCGAAGCCTGCGGCGCGGCGGTCGCGCAGCCACGACAAGCCGTCGTTGACATGGGCGATGGCGGCCGCGCCGGTGCAGTCCTTGGCCATCAACTTCTGCAGGTAGCACATGCGCAGCGCGACCAGCGGCGCAGACGTGCCGAAGGCATTCGCCGCAGCCCTGAGCTGCTGCATCAGCACGTCGTTCGACGCGAGTTCGCCCGCGCTCTCGCTGTACACGGCGCTCAGCGCGTGGTCGTCCAGCGCTTCACTGGCCCGCTCGTGGTGGAGCATGGCGAATTCGAGAGCGATGCAGTCCACCAGCTGGCCGATGCGGCCGTCGGGGAGCGAGCCGCTCAGGTCACGCACCACGTCCAGGGCCTGCAGCGCCGCGCGGCAGTCGCCATGGCGATGCATCGCCACCGCCGAGCCGACCATCGCTTCGATGCGCACGTCAACGGGCGCGCGGCGATCGTCGGCCACCGCGTTGAAGCATTCCACGGCGCGTGCCGGGCGGTTCAGGTGCAGCAGCAGCGCGCCCTGGTCGAGCGAACCATGCCAACGCACCGTGTGCCGCGACACGCTCTCGTAGATCTTCAGCTGGCGCTGGAACAGCTCCTCGGCCTCTTCTTCGCGGCCGCAGGCCAGCATCACGCGGCCCAGCAGCTGGCCCAGCAGCGCACGCTGCTGCACCGTGTCCGCCGCACCGGCGGCGCGCTCGATTCGGTCGCATCCCAGGCGCAGGGCGCTGGAAAAGTCGCCCTCCAGAACGAGTTGGGCCAGATCGTGGTGAGCCTGGAGGGCCCGCAGCGATGTCAAAGCGAGTAGAAGCATGATCTCTCCGTAAGTGCCAAATAGTTGGCGTTTGCCGATGAGACTCATGCTAGGTTTTGAGGGCTCCGAAGTGGCTCACAAGCTTTCAGCGAAATCCTCACCAATCCTCTCTTCGTTCCTCATCAATGTCATGAAGGCGTGCGCTAACCGCCCACGCAACCAACGCGACATTCCTCGGCCAAATGCAAGAAGGCCCGCGCCGTCAGCAGACGGTGCGGGCCTTCTTGAGGAAGCTTCGAAAAGGCGTCAGCCGGCCAGCTGGGCGACTTTGGAGCCGGTATCCTTGATGGTCTTGGCAAGACCTTCGACGAATTTCGCTTCCATGCTCAGCCTACCTTGGAGCATGGTGAACTTCATGTTCATGTTGTTCATTTCCACCATGTTGCGCATGGAGTCATCGCCAGCGTCGCTAGACGCATGGACCCCCTCCTTCCGGACCTCACTGCCTACATTGCCCGAATCGTTACCCAGCAAGCTGACGTTGTTACGCGGCGGCAGGCCGGTGTCTCCCGAAGCGCGAATGTGCATGCCCTCGGGAACCTGTTGCTGTGTGGGACCGGGTGGTGTGAACAAGCTCTCGGGTAATGCATTGCTGTTCTGCTGGATCAGCGTATCGATTTTCGGGCCGATGGGGATGTTGTTGCCAAATGACATGTGAACTCCTAGAGGTGGGACAGTTGATACGACTGCGTGACACCGTGACGACCGGTCAGGCTCCACGCTCCGTATTTCCAGAGTAGGTGCATGAAACCTTCATCTCATGCACTGCGCGAAACAACATATGCCAGCGCGAAGTTGGCAAAGAATTCAAGACCACGCAGCGTCAGTTTCGCTGTGGCGCCACACACCCTGCCGCCACAGATCACCGAAGGCCGAGACCGTGGCCTGCATCTCGTTCACCGAACCGGTCAACAGCGCACACACCACAACCTTCGCACCCACGTGGCGCGCAAGCTGCTCGGCCGGCTTGGTGAGTTCGAGCCCCGGTTCGGTCAACACATAGCGCGCGACGCACCGAGCTTCGGCCTGCAGGGTCCGGCGTGCCAGACTGACCTGAGACTCCAGCAGATCCGGGCCGATCAATGCCGACCGCTGTTTCAGATACGCCATGAAGCGGGGAGACTCCGTCATCACGACGACGCCGTGAAACGCAGCAGACGTCGGCCGCGCCGTGCCCGTGTCGAAGAAGCGCGAGGTGTCAACCACGAGGCGCTCGCCACGCAGGTCGAAGAACACCGGCAAGGCTTCGGGCTCGCCCAGCATGTCCGTGGCCGCGTCGGCCATCAATCGGCGATAGGTGCCCGCGTCGACATAGGCATGGTCGAATCGCCCGTGGAGAAAGAGGTCCACCTCGGGACTGAAGAGCACGCCGCGGCCCTGCAGCAATTGTTCGAGCCTGAACTGCAGGGCCTGCACCGCAAGGTAACGCGTGGTCAGCAGCGTGTCTTCGCTGTGGAGCGAACCGCTGGCGGGCTTCCAGACGGTGCCCATGCCGGCGTTGAGTGCGTTCAAGCCGTCGGTTGGCAGCGCGCTCTCTGCGTCGGCGAGTGGCGGGTACAGCAGCGAATGGCGCGTCAGCAGGGGCGCCATCCGTTCGGTGGGTTTCGGCGTGGGTGTTGAGAACCCAGGCTCGGCAAAGAAGTGCGCATGAGGCGGCATGACGATCGGCTCCGTTCATCCAGTGATGCAAATACGGACGAAGGATCGGCGTTCACACGGCGCTGAGCCGTGCCCCACGCGAAACGCCATCGCGGCCGGCGAAGCAGCGCCCGCTCAGCGGCGCACAGGCAGCAGGTAGCCGAGCCAGGCCGCAGCCATGCGCGCAACACCCGGACAGGTGCGCCACGTCAGCCCGCAGGCCTGCAGCAGCAAGCGGCCACGCCCGACCGCACCGCGGCGAACGTCGTGAGCGCACAAGGCGAACACCAGCCGCGCCACGTCGATGCCGAGGTAGCACGTGGCCAGCACCAGGCTGCCGGTGCGCCGCAGGTACCCCACCCGGCTGGCGCGCAGCAGATCGGTGGTGACGTGCCGGTGGGCGAGTTCCTCTTCGCAGTGCCAGCGCCACAGCCGGCTCTCGCGGCAGGGCGATGCAGTCAACCACACCGGGCCGCGCAGCACCTCGGCCGACAGCAGAGCTGTCAGGTGCTCGAAGGCGGCCGACAGCGCCAGGCGCGTTCGCAGGTCCAGCGCAGCGAGTTCATGCACGGCCGATTCCACGCGTTGCTCCAGCGCCTGCGACGGCACGCCGCTGCGCGCAAGCCCGTCGTTGTAGAGCCGGTGTGCGCGCTGATGCGACACCTCTTCACGCACGAACCGCTCGGCCTGCGAGCGCAAGTGGGCGTCGGCCTGCGGGGAGACGGCCTGCCAATCCGACACCGCCTGGATCACGAAGGCTTCACCGCAAGGCAGCAAGAGCGAGAGCGCGTCGAACAGGCGTGTGCGAAATGCATCGCCGTTCCACGGCGCCGCACGGTCCGCACCGTCGATGTCCAGGCCCGCCGTGGTCATATCAAGGCCGTGATGAAGCGAGACATGCGCCGCAGCAGCGGCAGCGGCAGGCGGCGCCACAGCGGCCACAGGCGCGCGAGTGGAATCCGCCCGCGCAACACCACGCCGTAGTCGAGCGAGTCTTCATGCGGAAAGTAGCCTTGTCGCACCGCCACGATCTCGCGAAAGCCTCTGCGGTGGTAGTAGCGCAGCTGCGGGTCCTGCGGTAGCCCGCCGCGCCGAGCTCGCGCGTAGTGCTCGACCGCGAGCTGGTGCTCCCACTGCAGCGCGCGCTTCAACCCGGGAATCGGAGAACCGAGGTAGATGTCGCACCAGCCCCGCTTGAGTGCGCAGGGCCAGAAGAACCCGATCAGGCTCCATGCAGCCTTGGGGTCGACGCTGGTCAGGCTGATGCCGAACAGGCTGCGCGTGCGCGGTGCTGCTTCGGTATCGGCATCAACGAATCGGGCACAGTCTTTCCAGCTGCGCGCTTGCGCAATCTGTTCACGCCGCACGGGCTTCATGAAGAGCGAGGCCAGTGCTTCTCCGGTGGCACTGCAGAACGCACCGACGCACAGGCCGGGATAGGCCTCGATGCGCCGCAGCAGCTCGGCCGCATCGGCGGCCTGCCCTTGCGTCCATTGGCGGTGCTCGAGCCGCAGCAAGGCCGGGACGTCATCGGCGCGAAGAAAGCGGGCAACGTGCGCACGCGTAGAGGTGCAAGGACCGGCAAGAACAGGAGCGGACATGGCGATCGACATGCGCTCGCATCATCTTGACGGCACGTGACACCACCGTGAAAGCCTGGGAATGGCCGGGGCCATGCCGCCGAGCACGCGAGAGCGCTGCCGCGGCCGAGGTTCCACACCCTCGTCGATGAGGCCGGCGCACTCGCGCGCCGTGCCACCCGGCTGCCCATGTCGTCGCATGCGGCCAATGCCCAGCTCGTAAAGCGCGCCCGTGCCATCGAAAAGAGTGCTGACTTTCCGCGTCATCCGCTTCGCGCCGCCGCGCCCGCTCTGTCTTTCGCCCCATTGCGCTGGCCGCGCCGCTCTTCGTTGCGCTGCATGCGCGCGCAGCCCCAGAGGCCGGCGCCGAGCCGCCCACCGAGACCGTGCTGCCGGCCGTGAAGGTGAAGGCCAGCCCCGACCGCGCCACCGAGGGCACCGGCAGCTACACCACGCGTTCCACCAGCACCGCAACCAAGCTCGACCTCTCGCTGCGCGAAATGCCGCAGTCGATCAGCGTGGTGCCGCGCACGCTGATGGACGACTTCTCGTTGAACAACGTCAACGACGTGCTCGGCGGCGTGACCGGTGTGAACGTGGAGCGCGTCGAACCCGACCGCACCTACTTCTCGGTGCGCGGCTTCGAGGTGTCGAACTTCCAGATCGATGGCGTCGGCCTGCCCTTCGCCACCGGTGACCAGATCGGCAAGCTCGACACCACGCTGTACGACCGACAAACCCCATCTCGCGGTTGAGCACGTGCACCCTGTCGTTGCGTGCGTCGGGCTCCACCACCACGCGGCGCGCATCCAACCGCTCGACGATGAATCGCATCAGCGCGCGGAACACGCTCCGCGTGAAGCCGCGCACCGGCACCGTCGGCGGGCCGCCGAAGAAACAATGGAAAGTCCGGGGGAGCAGAACGCTCGTCGCGCACTTCCTTCAGCGGCTCTTCCTTTCAGCGGTTGCGATCAGCCTGCGCTTGCGTTCCCAAGGGGTCGCGCCATCGCTTCAACTCGTCGCGCTGCGCGATGCTGTGAATCACTGTCTGTGCACGCTCCATCAAGCTCACATGAAGCTCTGGGGCTGCCAATGCCAGTGCAGGCTGATTCTTCAGCTCGGCCAGCGCGCCTTGCAACACATCGACGCGGATGTTCTGGTCACGGCCCAGGCTCTGAATTCCGAGCAGCGCCGCACGGGCTCGTGATGCGTCACCCGCCGGCAGCGTATCGGCTGCACGTTGCAGCAGGCGGGTGACCAACTCGGGCAACTCGTTCTGCGCGGCATGCGCAGCTTGCAGCGATTGCGCCTGCCTGTCGTCGCGCCAGCGATCGAGCGAAGCCCCCAGGTTGTACGCGCCGCCTCGCAAGGCTTCCCTCGATGCCTGCCACACGAAGTCGTTGGTCGCGCTCTGGGCTGCCTGCTGCAGCAGGTAGGCGCCTGATTGCGGCGATTCGCCAGGCAGCGGAGCCGATGCGCCGTTGCGAAGAATCTGCGCCACCAGCGGGCCGGTCGCTGTCGACAGCACACTGGCAAAGACGTTCGACACCACGGTCCGCGCGACATCGCCGACGCGTGCCTGTACCGCCTCGCGCGACGGAATGAGCGAGCCGCTGCTGCGCCAGGGTCCAGCGGCGAAATGCGTGGCCAGCGAGGCCGTCTCTTTCACCACCTGCCAGGCATGAACCGGCAGGCCACGGTAGTCGGCCAGCCCTGCGGGGCGCACGTTGGAGTCGGCCACCTGAGTCGCGAAGAGATTGACACGCTGCTTGCCGCCGACGAGGTTGTCCACATCGGCCCAGGCTACTGACTTTGCCAAGCCCAGACTCAGCTTGGCACCGGCTCCGCCCATGCCGGAGGCCCACATCGAATGGCCCAGCACGGGCAGAGGCCGGAGCAGCGCCTCCTTCGACAGGGTGGCGCGCCGCAGCACGTTGGCCGCACCGGCCAGCATGGGCTGGGCGAGCAAGCCCCATTGCTTGGCTTCGAGCATGTCCTGCACATCCGACAGCAGCTTGCGCCGTGTCTCGGTCTTGTCTTTCAAGGCGGCCATGCTCGGCGTGCCCTGCCCGCCTGGCGCAGCCGCCTGCAGCGCGCCGGACTCATCCTGCAGCGGGCGCCAGAATTCCTTGCGCCCCTGCACCATGCGCATCTGCACCGGTGCCGGGTCCGGCACCAGCGCCTTCAAGTCCACCGACTTGAACTCGGGGAAGTTGGCCAGCCGCGCGCGACGGTCCATTGCCGACAGCAGCGCCGTGTCGACGGCATAGGCCGTGCCGGCGCCCGCCACACCACCCGCCAACGACGGGTCGTAGTTGTTGTTGAGTTCACCCGCATTGAGCCGCTGGCCGCTGGCATCGGTGCCCGCTGAACGGGGCCCGATCAGCGTGGCCACGGCATTGCGCAAGGGCGAGCGCGACATCGACGAGATGAACTGCCGCACACCGTCGTACACCGCGGGCAGCGTGGCCTCGCCGAGCGCGATGCTGCGGTTCCGGCCGAGCGAATAACCGCCGGTGCCGAAAGCCTTCTCTCGCGATTCCAGCACCTTGGCAGCCCAGTCGATGTATTCCTCCTGCATCGCCACCTGGGCGGCCCCTCCTCCACCCTCGGGGAAGTGGATGTCCCGCAGCGCAGCAGAGATGCGCTCGCGCGGCGTTTCCACGGGCGCGATGTTGAGTGCCATGTCCTGTGCCGCCATGCGGTTCAGGCTCGAGTCGAATCGGTCGGATCGTCCGAACAGGTTCGCTGGAGGCAGCAAGGTCTCGACGTCGCCGGCGAAACGCGCCGACGAGGTCGTCGTGGACAACGTGGGGCCAGCACCTCGCCGGATGCTCGATTCATCGAAGCCGCGCGCGGACTCCGAACGAGTCGGCCGCCGCGGCATGTCCGGCAAGGTCGACAGCTCACGCGACGGCCCCGCCGTTCCCGAAGACACCACCGATGACTCTGCCGGAGCGGACGACCGCACGGCTGACGAAGGGTTCGAGACGGGCAAAACCATGATCTTCAGGCCTCTCTGTGATCAATGAGCGATTCGGTCAGCGGACGGTGCCATGGCTTCGTCGCTCATCAATGCATGCAGCACCGCAATGCCAACGCCGTTGGCGAGATCGAGGGCTGTCGCTGCATCCAGCGGGTCGTCGATCCAGGCCAGCGAACTGAGCTGCAGCAGGCCCTCGCCAGACGTGCCGAGGTACCAGCCCAGCTCGTTGAGCACCAGCGACTGAAGCGACAGCAGGCGATGCACTTCGGGGCCGGCCAGCTCCTGCGCAGACATCGGCAGCAATGCCTCGGGGCGCACGGCAGGCTCGCCGAGCAACAGGTGGAGCCGGCACGCCAGCCCCGCCGGCCCGGTGAACAAGCGCGGCGCAGCCAGCGATGCGCCATCGGAGGGGAGCATGCCGAGATGCACGGCAAGCTGCGAAAGAAAGTCGGTCTGGGCCGACGTCATCAGTGGCGCAGCAATGGCGGCGGCCGCATCGGCTCGGCCAGCTGCGACGGGGACTTGGTTCATTCAATGACTCCTTTTCGGATAGAGGCAAGCCTAGGGACGCTCGCAGCGCGTGATGTAGTGCGGCACGCAGCAATCGCCGGGGATGCGAAATTCAGCGCTGTGCACAAGTTGCGCACTGATGAATGAAACGATGGTGCCGCGCCGGCCTCTTCGCTATCTCCCGCGCAACTTCGGGCACGAGAGGCGGCCACGCTTCACCGCCATCAACATCGCGTCACGAGTTGGCAGTCCACGCTGCCCGGTGTTCAAAGGACGGATATGACCCAGCACGCAGGTGAAGCCACCGCCGGCAGCCCCCTCAAGGCGCTGTTGGCGGCCCGTAGGCCAACGGCAGCCGACAAGGAGTGGTCCGACGTGACGACCTCGGCCGCCGGTGCCTTGGTCTTGTGGCGCCGGCGGCGGCACACGCACGTTCTGGCCGACTTCGGGCCGCTGGCATGCGGCACCACGGGGTTGCAATTGGCGCGGCGCATGCGCGCCGAAGACCCGAACGTTCTGGTCTTCCTGCTGTCAGATGCAGTGAATCCGACGCAGGCCATATGGGCTCGAGCCAGCGGCGCCTTCGCTGTCGTTCCACGGAGCCGTGACTCCATTGCGGCCTGCCTGTCCGGCTGGACGCATCACTCCTGCCATGGCGCGCAGCTCGACGGCACTCCGCTCGACAAGCTGATGCTGGAGGCTCGCCGCATCATGATTTCGAACCTGCTGTCCCTGGGCCAACTGAACCCGGACTCTTTGTCGGCCATCGAAAAGGCCCTGGCCGCAGTGAGCAAGTTCGACAGTGGCGCAACGGCAAGCGCCGAAGACATCGCGCGCGCCGTCGCTCAGCGCATGTGCCCACGCGAGCAGTACCCAGCGTTTCTGAAATGGTTCACGCAGGCCATCCCGACCAATGCCCGAGCGGAAACACCGCAACCTTGTGGGCTTGCGGGCGGCATGAAGGCCCGGCAAACGGCCCACCGCCCGTACACGTTCACCACCGCCCCACCCCATTGATCTCCACGTCCTCTGCCATCCCTGGCTTCATCGGCGCCCAGCGAACTGACGATGCAGCTGGGCTTGATCGGCGACTTCCGCATGCACACGATCAAAGGACTGCATCTACCGACTGATGCACTTGCCGCGCAGACCGCTCGTCACAGTGAGGGTGATCGTGGCGCAACGGGAAGTGCGAGCTCTCCGCCTGCCAGCGGCGAGCTGACCGACCTGCCACTGCGCACACCACGACCTGCGGCCGAAGTGGCGCTTCCCTTGCACGCTGAGGCCATGCTCGCTTTCGAAGAGCGCGTCGTGATGCAGCGCCGGCTGGAACTGGAAGGCCGCAAGTATCTGGCAGAGACCATGCCTCGGTTGGCTCCGAAGGAGACGACGCTGGCCGGATACCTGTTCATGCGGGCCGTCGACGGTCGGCATGTAGAAGGCGGTGACCTGACGAACCTGCACAAAGGCAACGACACCGTGCTCGAGACGCGAGAGGCCCTCGCCTACGGACGGGGCAACGTCACCACCGACATCCAGGCGAGCAACCATGAGAGCACCCGCCGTGTCATCGTTGGGCGTGAAATCACTGCCAAACTGGAGCAACAGCACACAGACTTCGGAACCCCGGATGCTGCCGCGGTGGCCATGTTCGTCGCGGCAGGAAACTGCGGAGAACACGCCTATGTGGCGACGAGCCTCCATGTGGCGAAGCTGGGAGAGGCCGAATTGGCGCACCATGTGACGCGCAAAGGCCTGGATCATCACTGGTCCGAATCTCGCAGCGGCAAGGCACGCGATGACGACATCGTGATTGATGCCTGGGCCGAGGGGCCTGCCATCTTCGCGCCCGACGGCGCGTTCACCCGAAAAGAAAAGGGGCTGCGCTCTGTCGATGCCTTTCGCGCACGCGAGTCTTCCGCCGTGAGCGAATCGATCAAGCGCACCACGCAGCAGCTCGAAGCTCATGCACCGGTCAACCTCGATACGCGCCTGGATGAACTGAATCGCCAAGGCCATCGAATCCTAAAAAAACGTGTATGGGAGCCGGAGCCTGTTCTCTCCACATCGTTCGCCCGCAGGGTGGGCAAAAAAACTGGGTATGAAAGCATCTACCACCGGTGCGAAATTGCGTCGATGGGTCCGCGGCCTGGTCGGTTTGCCTCAGAAGGAACGGCCACCGACCGCCCCACTGCTCGACGAAATCCGTGCGGTTGGCGTGGCACGTTCTCTCGGAGGCAGTGTGAAGACGGCCGCGAAGGACGCCGCGGGCATCGTCGATGCTGCGAAAGATCTCGTGCGGTCCGCCAGCTAGCGCTGCTCGGACATCAGGGCGCGCCCAGCGTCGTCACGCAGCGATCAACTCGCGCGACGCGGGCACGGCCGCCTGGCGGCAGGGGATCAGGACGCGACGATCACGCCGCAGGCGATGCGCGCACCCGAGTTGCCGGTGGGTTGCGTCGTGTAGTCGTCGGGCTTGGCGTGCACGATCACGCTCCTTCCGAGCAAGCCATCGATGCCATTGCCGATGCTGACGCCTTCCATCTGGAAGCTCACCTGCGCATTGCCGGCAGCGTCGGCCTTCACCGCCGGCATGTCGCCGCCGTGATGCGCTGCGTTTTGCGGGCCGTGCGGATGACCGCTTGGGTTGAAATGGCCGCCAGCGCTCATCCCATCCGGTGCCGAGCAATCGCCCTTCTCGTGTACATGGAAGCCGTGTTCCTGGTTCGGTGCGAGGCCGCTGAGCTGCACGCGCACGCTGACGTGTGAACCGTCCTGCGTGAACCGCACCGTGCCACTGGCCGCGTTGCCCTGCATGGCCTTGAGCTGCGCTGTGGCACTGGGCATGGCCTCCGAAGCCGTGCCACGCGGGCTCATGCAACCAGCCAGCGCCACGGCGGCAAGCACAAGGGAAACCGTGAATCTTGGAGCCATCATGTTCTTCTGTCGCAGTAGGTGAACCTGAAACCAGTGAAAGGGTGCGCTCAACGAAGCCACATCCCCCCATGCAGTCGCGGCGGCTCGAAGGTGGATCCACACCTTTTCAATGCGCCTCGCTGACCTGCATTCTCCAGCCACGACGCCTTGATGACATGACGGACCTCTGACGGTTCTGCAACGAGCCCCTTGATCAGAAGTGGTATTGGGCAGAAACCGCGACGATGTCGCTGCTCAGCTTGTACGAGCCCTGCAACGTACTGGCGCCGGACGAAATCAGGTTCACGCTCGTATCCTCGATGAACAGGTGCGTGTAGCCCACGCTGTAGGTCAGCGGCTTGCTCACCTGCCACGTCGCCCGAGGGACAGCCACCTTCGGCTGACGTCCGGCACGCGAACGTCCCGCACCGCATCGGTGACGGGGGTTTGGTCATAGGCGACGCCGCCACGGAAGGTGTGTTGGCGTATGGCTTGCCACAGCTCGTGCGCTTCGGCGACCAGCTGCTCGCGAGACAGGGGGTCTAGATCGTCGTCCATGTGCGCAACTCCTGCGGCGTGTTCTTGCCAAGCCTCGAGGCTGAAGCTCGTCGGTTCTTACTCTACGCCCAGCACCGGGAGCTTGCTTCTCCGCCTGGGCCCAACCCCGGACCGGCAAGGGTTGACGGCCCTGCGCAGGTCACTTCAACAGCTGCAACACCTCGCTGTCGGCAGCTGCGCGGCAGGTCGACGGATCGCGTGGGTCCCAGTCGGGGTTGTGTTCGTTCAGCAGCGCACCGACCACCAGCTCCATGGCCAGTTCGCGCCGCAGGCGAGCAGCTTCACGGCGCGCATCCGCGGCGTCGGCCAGCCCCGCAAGACCGCCACCGGCTGCCGGTTTCGACGCAGCGTCGTCGGCAGCAAGCATCGCGGCCACGCGGGTCACCATCTGCTCGATCTGGGCGTTGGCGAACGCCTGGAGATCTGCCTTCTTGTTCTGCTCATCCGTGTTCATGGTCGATCTTTCATGGTGGCACTCGGGCCGGTCAATTCAGCGCTCGCCCGATCTCGCTAATAGCCGGCATCGATGGCTGCCTGGTGGGCATCCAGTTCAGCCTGGCGTTGTGCCTTGACTTCGGAGGGCGACGGCAATGCCGGGCCTGTGTCGATCCGCAATGAAGACGACTTGAACTCAGGCCGTGGCTCGCTGACATGTCCGGCGGGCATCGGGTTGTCGTAGTCGAAATGATTGTCGCGATCCCACTTGTCGGTCGCTTTCCTGTAGGCCACGGGGTCCGTGAACACCTCGGCCTGCGGCTCGACGCGCGTCGGCTTGGTGGCCACGGGTTCGGTCTGGGTTCGTGCCGAGATCGTGTCGGCCGATGCCGACGTCTTCTCCTTGGACGGCTTGATATTGCCGATCTGCGACATCAGCCCGAGGAGTTCCGATTGCGACGAGTTCAGTTCCTGCTTGCGGTTCAGCAACGCCGCCGTGGGACTGTCGGGAGGAGACGCCGGCTCTTGCCGAATTTGAGCGGTAGTGACGGGTGCGTGCTGCTCGGGTCGAATCTGAACGGAGACAGGTGTAGTCGGCCGCTCCTGTCGAGCCGGCGACGTGGCAGCGCCTTGCTGCTGTGGCCGAGTTCGAACCGAGACGGGCGTCGGCCGCGGCCGTGGAGCCGGCGACGTGGCCGATGCCTGCTGCTGCGGCCGCGCCCGAACCGACACAGGTGTCGGCCGCAGCTGTGGCGCTGCCGACGTGGCAGGTGCTTGTTGCTGAGCCGCCTTTTCGGGTTGCTGGGGAGGTGGCGAAACAGGTGGATCGATGTCCACCAGCGGCGCGAGCGGCGCCGTGGGCCTCGTGGTCGGCTGTGTCACCGGCGTGTGCACTGTGTTCCCGGTTGCGGGCTTGGCAGGTGTCGGCTTGGCACCTTCGAAGCCGTTGTCTTGCACCCACTTGTCGAACGCGGCGGCAAAGCCGGGATCTTGTGCGATGGTGCGTGGCGGCACTTGGGGCTCGGGCTGCGGAGAAGCAGGCGTCGGCAGACCTTGCGCCGCGGCCGGCGCCGGCTGCTGGGCCGCAGCCTTCGCGGGTTGCTGGGGCAGTGGCAGCGCAGGCGCTCCGATGTCGATCAGCGGGGGGAGCTTGGCCGACGCCGAGCCAGGCTGCGTGGGCGGCAGCGACACGCGTGTGCGCAAGGCCGCATCGTCTGCGGTCTTCGCGGGTGTTGGCTTCGCGCCGTCGAACTTGTTGTCCGACACCCATTTATCAAACGCCGACGAATCGATGGTGACAACGTGTTGAGGCACCTGGCCTCCGGGCCGCGGCGCGGCTTGGCTTGCGCCCCCGCTGAACGCGTTGTACGCACTCGCCACAGTGCCTGAAAGACTCGTGACTGCCGACTTCACGAAAGCCATGGCGTTCTTCACCGACGGGTCGGAGAACAGCCTCAGCCCGGCACTGAGGGCGTCCGCATGAAAGCCCCCGAGCTTCTCGGCAAATGAGGACCGGCCGCCCCGGGCCTTCGCAACAGGAATGGCGCTGGCGCTGGGCCCGATATTGGCGGCGCTGCCTGTCTGGGTCGGCTCCGCAGTGGACAGCGGGCGTGGCGAGAAACGGTTCGAAATCGACATTGGGTTTCCTTGATCGCGCGCATGGACGCAGCGCCTCGACGCGGCCACAGACTTCATGGACCTGGGCTCGCATGTCTATGCTGAAGCGCCGCCCATGGCACTGCCTCGCGCCCACGAAGCAGAGCATGGCGAAACGAAGCTTTGTGCAGTGCTCCGGCCTGCAACTTCACCTGACCGTCAGCGGCGATTCAGATGCCCGAGCCCCGCCTGTGACACGCACACGGCCGCTTGGTTTGCACGCCGTGGTGAGCGATCCATCATCGAACGGTCATGCCTTGCGCAGCCGTGGCCCCTAGCATCGCTTCTCGCCCTCCGGTGCAGCCCGTTCGCTCGCAACGTGCGTTTGCACCGGAGACCCGACTGAGCCACTTGCGCAGATTCTTGAGAAAACTTTCCCCATGCTTCCGCTCTCTTCAGCGCCCCGGCGCGACCCGTCCAGGGCGGAGCCACCCGTCATGAGCGGGGAGGCTGCGACGGTTTCGCATGTGAAGCGCGATCTCAGGCTGCGCCTGCGAAACCTGAGCGACCACGACCTTGCGAAGGTGAACGCCTTCCTGCGCATCGGGCCTCGAAGTGGCCGCAGCCGGCAACACCGAAGTCGTGCGCGCCAAGCTCAAGACCATGCGCCAGCTCGGCCTGAACGACGTGATCGACGATCATCCTGATCACGCTGGGCAAGCAGTACCACATCATTCGGCCGGTGTCGCGCAAGGAAGGCGTGTTCGTCTACTTCGTGCTGGACAAGAGCAAGTCGAACCTGGCGTTGGCACGCCGCAAGGCGCAAGACGTCGAGCGCGAACTGACGATCTGATCCGCCGGAGCCACGGGCGGCGATCGCATGTGTCGCCCTCCCTGCAGACCAATGGTCAGGGTTCGTTCGAGATTCGCGAAGCGCAACAGCTCTTCGCACTCGGCGCGGCCAAGCAAAGCCTGGCCGGTACGCTCCCGCATCGGTCCATCGATTACCGCGGCGAGCAACGTTCCATGCCAAGAAGCATCTCTCCCTCGCAACTCCACCATGCAGCTCTGACATCAGGCGCGAGTGCCGAGTTGCAAGAACCACAGGCGAAGCGGCCACGCCTGGAGACCGGGCAAACGTCCCAGCCCCAGGGCGCGCTGAATCCACTCACGCCACACCCTGCCGGCCCGAGACTGTCCTTCACGCCCGTACGCGCGGAGTTGTGGAAGTGGACTCGCAGGCCCGCAGACGAATTGCTGATCGACAACTCGAAGTCGGCCGAACGGATCGCCGTTCAGGACGATGCCCACCTGCTTCCTGCACCGGCGACTGCAAGCCACACTGCGCCAGCGACCTCGAACGTCCATGGGTTGCACTTGCCGTCGGTGCTGCCGATTCCCGATGCGCCACGCGTTGTTCTTCCGGTCGGAGAAGCTGCCGAGGTTGCCACGGCGAGAAGCCACGTCGTCGGATGGTTGAGCGAGATGCGGTCGACGGCAGCAGAGATCCACATGGAACTCGCAAGCCCCGACGACGAACCAGACGCCTTTCGAAAGCTCGACAAGTTGGCAGCCCCAGCGATCGTCGCCGCATTGAACGCCGAGGATCCAGGCCTGCGAATGGTCTATGCGCACAACATCGCACCGGATGAACGCGCACAGTACGCAGACCAGCGCGGATTCGGATCGGTCGCCTGGGAGCAGGTCGTTCGGTCGGCAGGGCCTGGGCGCTGGCGGATCCTCATCGACAACGATGCACACAACATGGCATTGGACGTGATGGTGGCCCAGGTGCCAGGTTCCGGCGAACGCCGGGGTTCGGTTGTGGCCCTGAATCCATCGCCTTCCCCTTCCATGACGCGCGCTATTGTCGTCGCCGAGTTGGCCAATGAGCTGCGGCTGCCCGCCGACTGGCCGCTCCTCTTGGTGGAAATTCCAGCCCAAAAAAGCCTTCGGTCATGCCGGATATTCGCCCTGTCGATGGCCTTGAAATGTCGGGGCGACGCGAGTCTGGATTCGCTGCACCAAGCGCGCCTGCGCGGCGATGAAACTCAGCTCCACTTGCAGGACATTGATGCCTCCCTGGCACGTCCGGACGATACCGACAGCGAGCTCGATAGCGACAGCGAATCCACCGACAGCCGCGCGCCGCTTAAACAAGCTGTCGCTGCAGTGGTGCTGGGGCAGGAGGTCGTTACGCCTGCTCAGATCGCGGGGCCGCAGTTCATGAAGCACGCGCAGTCGCGCTCTGATGTGCTGTCCTATATCGCCGCACGAGGCTCGGACGCTAGGCACCCCGTGAATCGCAAGCAACAGACCCTGCTGGAGCGGCACGATGCACACCGCGTGGTGCGCCAGCCCGCGCGAGCAACGGGAAGCTCCGAACAAGCGAAAGACTCTGGGCCTCAGATCAACAGCGCGTCTATCGAGTTGAAGCGAATCAGCTTCCTCGACAAGGCAATTCGCCACGCCGCTGCCTGCAACGCGCAGCAGGTGCAGGCCCTCTCGGCTGCCATGCTGGCAGTGGACACGCGCTGGAACGATCGATACAGATAACAGCCCCAGCGCCTCCGGCCGCGGCGGGACCATCGGCGCTAACGCCATTGGCCATGCCGTCCGGCGCTCAGCGCGCGCCGCGAAGGTAGCGCCGGTTGCGCGGCGCGTCCGGATCGCCCGGCTCGGGAGCGGGCGAGTCTTCGGAGCCGGTCGGGCTCCCACCTGTGGTCGTCGGCATCGGGCGAGAAGCAGCCGGCTGCGAAGCCACGGATGCAGACTCCGAACCCGCGCTCGAACCCAGATGAAACCTCGACGAAGCGCTTGGCACGGCAGGCGATGCGGCGCCTGCCGCGGGGGCTTCTCTTTCGCTGAGAACAACCTGTCTGGCCAGCGAGATCAGGTCCGCCTGCTCGGTGTCTTCGCACATGAGCAGCACATCGGCCGCATAAACGGAATCGGCGAGCAGGCGGTCGATTTCAACGGAGATCTTCTGCCTCAGCAAAGCCAGCCGCAATCGCATCGCGAGCACACCTCGGGACATTTGTGGATGCACTTGCAACTCGCTTCAAGAATTCAAAGGACGGTACGAACGCACTACTCGATCTGCTCGCCGTGCTGCGAGAGATCCAGGCCGTCCTGCTCTTCACCGCGCTTGACCTTGACGCCCATGACGAGGTCCAGGCCCTTCATCAGCAGCCAGCTCACGACGAAGCTGTAGCCGAGCACCACCGCGACGCCGATCGCCTCGGCCTGCGGTTGCCCCTTGGTACCTGCCAGCTCGGCGATGGTGAAGAAAGGAGTCAGCAACGAGCCGACGATACCCACCATGCCATGGATCGCAAACACATCGAGCGAGTCGTCGATGTTGAGCAGCGGCTTGAGCCACAGCAACGATGCGAAGGCCACCAGGCCGCCGACCATGCCGAACAGGTAAGCCGCATCCACGCCGACGAAGCCGGCCGCGGGCGTGATCGCCACCAGGCCGGCGACGGCACCGGTGGACATGCCCACCAGGCTGGCCTGGCCCTTCATCATCCATTCGCACAGAACGAACACCACCTCCGCCAGCGAGGCCGCGATCTGCGTATTGACCATCGCCAGGGACGCCGCCCCATTGGCCGCCAGCGCCGAGCCTCCGTTGAAGCCGAACCAGCCGATCCACAGCAATGCGGCGCCGATCAGCATGTAGGCCAGGTTCGACGGGATCATCGGCTCACGTCCGTAGCCATGCCGCGGGCCCGCCACAAGCGCACAGGCCAGGCCGGCCGCGCCCGCGTTGACGTGCACCACCATGCCGCCGGCAAAGTCGCGCACGCCCAATGCGTACAGCCAACCCTCGGGATGCCACACCCAATGTGCAACCGGTGCGTAGACGAGCACAGACCACAGGCCGCAAAACAAGGCTGCGACACTGAACTTCACCCGCTCGGCAAACGCGCCGACGATGAGCGCCGCCGTGATGATCGCGAACGCCCCTTCGAACAGCGCGAATGCCGGCGCAGGAATCTGCGGCGCGAGCGCGTGGACCGGGACTCGGTCTCCTTTGGGCATGAACGGAAGGTTCAAGTTCATGTCGAACGAACCGATCATGGGTGAACCCGATGCGAAGGCCAGCGTGTAACCCACCGCAAACCACAGCACGCTCACAACCGCGGCCACGATGAACACCTGTGTCATCGTGCCCAGGATGTTCTTCTTGCGAACCAGGCCGCCGTAGAAGAAGGCCAGGCCCGGCAGGGTCATCATCAGCACGAGGGCCGTGCTGGTCAGCATCCAGGCTGTGTCTCCGGCAGAGATGGCGCTCGCCGCCACCGTGGAGCCGGCAGCTGGCGCTGCGCCAGCCGCAGTGCTGGCCAGCAATGCCAGGCCGCCCGCGCACAGTGCGATCAAGCCACTCACGCTGAACCGGCCACCGCTCACTGCTGGCGATGACAGGTCTCCGGTTCCGGGACGGTGCGGACTCAGTGTTTCTTCAAGCAGCATTCGGTGCGCCTCATCGGCCTTGGCTGCATGGAGCTGCGAGTTGTCAGCAGTCATCGATTGCACCCACGGCCTTGTTCGTGTTTTGTCGGGTCCGCATTGCAGCACCCGGCACATGGCGAGTCATGACCGAGCCATGCGCGACTCATGACGGCCTGTCGATCATTCACGTTGGAACGGCCGCACGCGGGAAATTCACGCACCCCATTCGGCATGCAGCCCGAAGCGGACTCGGTTCAAGGTACGAAGTGCGGTCGAAGCGGCGTGGGGAGTTCGTTTCTCGACCGCCGCGCGCAAAGCAGTTCGCAAGCCGGCCACACCGGAGTGGCGGAGGGTTGAGCGCGACGGCAGGTCACTCTGGTAGCGACATCTGCGCCTGATGGATCAGTGTGGCCTGCGCACCGCAGCTCAGCCACGATGTCGTAAAAAAAAACCTGGGGCAAGCCCCAGGGTTTAAACCCAAGCCACTTCTGGAGAGGAGGCCACAAACCGCGATGTAGATAGCGGTTAGCTCGGGAAACACACAACCAACAATGAGACAAAAGTATGACGCCGCGACGAGCGCCGGTCATGACCAAGCTCTGATCATTCGTTGATAAATCGGCACCTTCGCCCTCGTGTCCGGCACTTCGGTGCGGCCCTTCGATCAGGGCCGGTACGTCTTACCGTACGCAGACCGACATGCCACCAGAACCAACCGCTCTCCGTGGACCCATGAACACGACGACGATGCGCTCCCCCGCCAGGGCAAGCCATCACGTGATCGCGTGCGTCCCGGCAGGTCGCTTCGCGACCTGCTCAGCGATGTGAACATGAAGCTGCACAACATCGTGCCGGCACCGCCCGCAACGACAGAGGCTCTCGCAGAACAGGCGCTGTCGGAAGAGGCATCGGTGCAAACCGGCAGCCAGATCGCACCACGTGACGCCCTGCGCGAAGCCCTTCCGTCGCGAAACGCCGGTGAGGGTTCGAGCCGGACGGCAAGGCGCAGCGGTGCGAGCATCCTGCGCAGCATCGCGAGCACGTCGGCAGGGGGCAGTTCACACGGCTCACAGCGCACGCAAGCATTCGCTGTTCGACAGAGCGAAGACGTTCAGATCCAGGACGACGGTACCGAGGAGTCCATCGCACTGCCGCAAGAACTGGACAGCGCAATTGCCAATTGGGCAAGCGACGCGATTGATCAGGCCACCATCAAGACCGGTGATGACACGGAGTTGCTCACTCGCCCCTCTCACCAGCGGGTCACCCGCGATGGACGCCGGCAACAGCCGCGCGGCCGGCAGCATCAGCCCCAAGAACGATCCCATGGGCAGTCGCAAGAACAGTCCGACGAGCAGCCTCAAGAACAGAGCAAGCAACAGGCTTACACCACTGTCGGTGATGGCGGCGACAGCGTGCAAACCGGGCAGACGCTCGTCGACGGTTCGGCCGATCAAGCCTTCGCCAGCGGGCACGCGCGAAGGCCCGATTCTCTGAGCGAGTCGCCATGGAGCCCGCACTCAGCGGCGCGAAGCACCACCCGCATCGCCCCCCTTGCAGCGGCGGTGCCGGCACAGCGGCAGCTGGACGAGATTGATTCGAAGCTTGCCGCCGACAAGCCGAACGCGGATGTGGTTGCTGCGCTGCTGTGGGCCTTGGCCGCTATGGTCGTGGTGATCGTCTGCACGCTGCTGTTCACCCTGTTCCCGGACGACACGCCTGACACCGCTCAGGACCCAGCCGTTGTTCACCCGACTCATCACGACGCGTCTCCTGAGATGCAGAAGTCACAGAAGGCGAGCCCTTCCGGCGGACATCGGACAAGCGGCCGCGCACCCAACCTGTGAACGAGGGCACAGCTTCAGGTGCACGTAGTCGCGTCGTCATGATTCAATCAGAACTTAGAAATACTTGTCTCACTGCTCAAACCTATCCCACGGGTGGGATGCGCAAGAGTGGCGCTGGGACATCGAGCCTGTGAAGTCGTCCGTTCGCGACTGGGGCCGGCCGCGCTGGGCGGGCGACGCGCTTCGCGGGCGACGGCTGCTCGTGGTGGCGGAACAGGGGTTCGGCGACATCCTGCAGTTCGCCCGGTTCCTGCCGTCAGTCGCCGCATCGGGTGCAGGCTGGGTCAGCCTGCATCTGGAAGACGGACGAGCGGGGTTGAAGCGCCTGCTCGGGCGCATCAAGGGCGTCGACATCGTGGAAGACGATCTCGACCCCTCCCAATACGACGTCTACTGCCCTCTGGCCAGGCCTGCCTTACGTTCTGGATACGACGGCGCAAACCATTCCGCCTCCCCGGGTTGCCGAGTTGGACGCCAATGACGTCGACACCTGGCGGCGCCAGCTGGCTGGCCTGCCCCGGCCATGGACCGGCCTGTGCTGGGCCGGCTCGCCGGAACACTTCCACGACGTCCGGCGGTCTGTGCCGCTCACCGCGGGCTGCCGCTTGTTTGCCGATCGACAGGTGCGGGAGCAGCGCATCGAGGCCGCATCGGCACGTGTTGCGCAGGCGCTCAGGCCCGACTCGCTGCTGGTTGCCGCTCATCGCGACGGCCGCTGCGCAAGGGCAACGATGGAACCGCTGATTCGTGGCACCACCGGCACCCTGGTGTCGCTGCAGGTCGGCCCACGAACAGCGGACCTCGACGAACTGCCAGAAGAACTGAGGCGGCGCATCGTCACGCCACTCGCAGTACCGGGGCCGGTTAAAAACGGGCCTATTCGGGCCGCGGCCGCCAGCGCAAAGGACTGTCTGCAGACAGCAGCCATCCTGGCAAGGAACCCAGCGTCGCCGGGGTGGCCAGTGGCTCGACATAGCTGTAACTCAGCTGGGCGCCATTGGCGCGGCTGGCACCCTGCCCCGGAATCGGCAGCGCATCGACGAGGGTGACGCGCCAACCGTCTCGTGCCAGCGCATAGGCGCTGGCACGGCCAACGATGTCGGCGCCGTTCACGCAGACGTGGCCCGATCTCAGGGCTTGCGCGTCACCACGCCTGCACCCCGCCGGTTCACCCCAGGGCCTGCTTGCGCTGGGACAGTGACCACGCCACGGCGCGCCGAGCGAGCGCGTCCGTTGCATCGATCACCGGCAAGGGCGAGTTGCCCGCGTCGAGAACCAACGGCACTTCGGTACAACCGAGAACCAGCGCCTGCGCGCCTCGCCGCGCCAGAGCCCGCGCCGCCGCACCCAGCAACTCGGCGCCCCGATCGAGCGCACCAGCCTTGACGGATGCGATGCCCGGCATCACCAACTCGAGCATTTCCGTCGCGGTAGGTAGTGCCCACTGAACACGCGCAGCCTGCGCCGAACGCGGTGTGCGGTTCACATACAACCCGGAAGCCAGCGTGGCGTCGGTACAAAGCAGGCCGATCGGCGCACCGGCTCCAACCGTCGCGATCGCATCTTCGAGGGCGGCGTCGACCAAGTGCAGCATCGGCAATGCCAGCGCACTTTCTAGCTCGGCAAACCAAAGGTGAGCCGTGTTGCAAGGGACCACCACCAGGCCTGCACCGGCACGGGCCAAGCGCTGGCCGCTGGCGATCATGGCTGCCAGTGGAGAGACGCCGTCACCCCGAAATGCCGCGGTGCGGTCCGGCACCTGGGGAATCGAGCTGACGACCAAGGGCACATGGTCCTGATCAGACACCGCAGGCGTCGCGATCAGCACCTTGCGCATGAAGTCGATGGTCGCTAGCGGCCCCATGCCCCCCAGCACGCCGATCAGCCCGGGGAACTCTTCGTCGGTCGGCGAGGAGGCCCGAACGTCGTCGCCGGCCATGACTTGCATCGGGCGCATGCCGTCAAGATCGAGGACTGCCACGCTCAGACAGCCGGCTTGTCGGACAGGTTCTTCAGGTTCTCCTGAAGGTCCTGGCTCATCGGCGCATTGAGGTTGATGCCCTTGGGAGGGATGGGCGACTGGAACCACTTCTTGTAGAGCTTGGCGAAATCACCGCTTTTCACCAGCCCGGCAATGGTGGTGTCGACCAGCTTCTTGAACGCGGGGTCATCACGACGCAGCATGATGGCGTAGGGCTCGACCTGGATCGGCTCGCCGACGACGGCAAAGTCGGTGGGGTTGAGCGCACTGGCCTTCAGGCCGTACAGCAGGATGTCGTCCATCGCGAACGCGACCGCGCGGTCGGTCTGCACCATCAGCATCGACTCGGCGTGGTCCTTGGCGCCCAGCAGATCGATGTTGAGCTTCTTCTCTTCGTTCAGGTTGCGAATGACGCGGAAGTTGGTTGTGCCGGTGGTCGACACCACCTGCTTGCCCTTCAGGTCGTCAAGAGACTTCACCGGGACGCCGGCCTTCACCAGGAAGCGGGTGCCGGTATAGAAGTAGTTGGTCGCAAAGGCGACCTGCTTTTGGCGGTCGGAGTTATTGGTGGTAGAGCCGCACTCGATGTCGATCGTGCCGTTCGTCAGCAGCGGGATGCGGTTGGCCGAGGTCACGGCCTGGGTCTGCACCTTCAAGTCGGCGCGGCCGGTCGCCTTGCGCACTTCGTCGACGATCTTTCCGCAGATTTCCCAGCCGAACCCGGTGGGTTGCGCCTTGTCGTCGAGGTAAGAGAACGGAATCGACGCTTCGCGGTAGGCCACCGTGATGGAACCACTGGCCTTGACCTTTTCAAGGGTCAGCGGAGTCTGTGCCGTCGCGGCAGCCGACATGACAACGGCCGAGAGACAGAGAATCCGGCGGGCATTCTTGCGCATGGGATGTTCCTTGTAGATGAGTGAAGGGCAGAGAGATTCACCACGTGGTGTGGCTGAATTCTGATTGCCGCAGCGCTGATCACCTCATTGGAAGATGTCAACAAACCATAAGGTCACCTACTGGATTCGGATTGAGTGAGGCATCAGCCCGCAGGCGCGCGGCGGTCATGTGTCCAGGAAGGTCGGAGGGTTCTCACGCTCGCGCTGGCGCAGGTTCGCCCAACCGATGGTGTCGAAGATGAACTCACGCTCGCCCTCAACGGCCGAGATATGAGCGCCTCGCACGCCTGCCAAGCTGCCCCCGAGGCCGTCTTGCTGCACGGCACGCTCGAAGGCGATCAGCGAAGCGGCTCCCCAGGACCTGTCGTCCGACGCATGCTCCTTCCTCTTCGCGTTCACCTCTGCCCGGAACGATGCCATTTCAGGCGGCACCAGCGAGGCGACCGACGACAGCTCGTCGATGCGCTCCGCCACGTCAGGGTGCATGCGCTCGCGGGCGTAGTAGACATGGTTCTCGTCGCGCAGGTTCTCGATCTTGTGGAAGAACGCATCGACGCTCGCCTTCCCCTTTTGCTGCGCCTCTTCAGGTGGAAGATGGCGATGCTGATAGGCAAAGAGATCGGTCCATTTCTGTACATCGTTCAGCACGATCTCCTTGAAGAAACTCTTGTCTGCGGTTTCCGTATCGCTGAAGGTCTTCTCGGGAACGATGTTCCCCTCGCGCGTGGGCGTGCGAACCCGCACGCTGCCACCAGATTCGCCGAACGATGCCCCGGCACTGCCCAGGGTCGTCGACGGAAGCCCGACCGTTTTCACGTAGGCATTGCCCGTCAGGTCGACCGAGGCTTTCTTGCGCTCGAACCAGCCTGAACGCACGTTGTTGATGCGATAGGAACCGGTGCTGTCCTTCTCCGTCACCTGCGTGCTCCAGCCTTTCTCCAGGCCGGCGGTTGCACTGAGTCCGAAGCGACCACCGTTCGGGGTATCCGTCGTCGTCGACGCACCACCGCCCAGCGAAATATCCGAGCGGTGCGCCGAGGATGCCTGCTTCATCAAGGTCATCGACAGCCCCTGGGAGCCGAAACGGTTGATCAACTCCTCCAGCAGATGCTCGCGCGCGGCGGTGTCACGCGCCTGCGGGGCTCCCTCCAACAGGAATTTCGCCATCTCGCTCATGGTCGCTCGCACTTGCGCGTCGCTCTGGGTGAACTTCGGCTCGTGCGGGTCGCCCACATCGCTCGTCACCTGCCGGTCGACCCGGAACATCGCGCCTTCGTAGTTGCTTCGGTCATGGCCGTAGGGAGTGACGTCGAGTGCGCCGGCAAGCCGGCCCATTGTGTTTTTTTCGCCCAGGGCCGTGTATCCGGCCAAGAGCCCGCCACCTGCCGACGCCCGCCACTTGACATCCTTACCCAGGAACATCTCGCCGCCATGCGTGGCCGCACCCGCACGAATCACATGCTCAACGGAGCGCTCAGCTCGAATGTCACCACGGGCAACAATCGGTGTTCTGGCTGCATCGAAGTCCTCGAGCTGCAGATTTTTCGAGAAGTTGGGGCCGGTACCCCGTGTCGAGAAACCGCCCATGGCGATGTCGGAGAGTTTGATGTGATTGCCGAACTGCACATTGCCCAGAAACTCGGCCAGCATCTCGCCGACCGCCTCCGGCGTCTTCTCTCTCGGACGCACTGAGTCGCCGTTGATCGTGCCCTGGATCTTGCCCGCCAGCACGCGCGCGCCTTCGTCCGGCTCGACACCCAACTGCTTGGCCATCTCCATCAGCCCGTCGAAGCTGAGCCGGACATTCTTCAGCTCGGCCTGCACGCGCGCCTGCCGCTCGTCCACACCGAAATGGGCGAACAAGGGCGAGTGAACCCCACCCCTGTGTTCCGCAGGATTCAGTGGTGCGCCGGAAGCAAGTTGGCGGAGCAGGAACACGATCCGAGCATGGTCGACGCTTTGCACGGGAGCCTCGTGAGCCCGGCCATGCACGATGTCTTCGATCGACAGCTGCGACTTGTTGCCTGGTGCCCACGCCTGCAGGGCGACCACGAGGGCAATCGCCCGTGCCGAGTTGTCGCTCAGTGACGCCGGCTGTCCGGCCTGGTGATCACGCTCGGCGCTCAGAGCCTGGATCAGCTTGTCCTGCACCTGGCCGACCAGCCCATCCAGCGCAGGTGAGCCGACCATGGCAACCACCTTGTTGGCCTCATCGGCCAGCAGATGGCGCTCCGCGCCCATCAGGCCATATTGGTACGCCGAGTTCAGCGGCCCCCGCGCATTCGGCGCCTTGCCGAGCTGCTCAACTGTGTCGAAGAAGTGTTGCTTGACCTCGTTCAGAGCGGTGTTTGGCCCATCCTCTTTGAAGTTGTTGTTCCAGAAGAATTCCTCCATGACCTGCCGCGGTGAGGGTTGAACCGCACCGTTGGATTCGAGCTGAGCCCGAGCGCTGTCGCGCACCCGCTCGGCCAAGCTGGCTCCTTCGCTCGGTCGGCGACCTGCCTCGAGCGCGTCGAGGTCGACATCCTCGGGCTGCACCGCAGCCGGTGCCGGCGAATTCCTCGCGATCTGGTCCGCTTGAAGGTAGCGCTTGAGTGCCGGCAACTGGTGCTCCTGAACACCTTGCGGCGACAAGGCCATGACGAGCCGATCGAAGTGATTGCTGTTCGTGCATTGCTCGAGCACCCCACGCGCCAGCTTGAGTGTCTCGTCAGCAGCGCTCGGGGAGCCCCTGTTCGGCGTGATGAGCCGCTCGACGAGCCTGGGGTCGTTGAGCGTTTGCAGCAAGTTTTCGTCCAGGTGGGCGCTGCCGTTGGCGCGGTCGTTCTTGGCGGACAGGCAGGCGAAGGACAGCGCCAGAGCGAGACGCGGGGATTGCGATTGGCTGAGCCCGTCGAGCTGCGCGAGGAAAGTCTCCTTGTGCGGGCCGAACCGCGCATGCACAGCGATGTCGGGGCGTGCCCAGAATGCCTGGATCGGGTTGGCCTCCCTCAATGCACCCAGTGCGTTCGTGGGAGCGGGTTCCTTGCCGGTGGCGCCGGTCACCGAAGCCTCGGTCCGCAAGACACGAATCGTCGACTTCATCCAGTCGATATCACTCGGCATGCCGACTAGGCGCTTCATCGCAGCCACGGCCCGGCCGACATAGCTTGGTGCGGCGCTCGTTGCAGGGGGCACACCCTGGGGCGCAGCAAGTTCGCTGGCGACCGTGGCAAACCGCCGCAGCCCGGTGGACTCCCCCGCCTGTACATGGTTCGTGACAGGCGTGGCGTAGTCCTGCCGATTGGTGAGACTGGCACGCGGGATGTTCCTCTTGGGCAGTTTCGCCAGAATCTCAGGCACCGCTGGCGCTGCCGCAGAGCCGAGCAAGGGCGCGGGGGACGCCGAGGTCGATGGCGGCGTGGCCGGGGCCGGCCGCACCGCGGGCATCTCGACGGCACTTCTCTGCATGGGAATCATGGGAGTCACGATGAGGCCTTTCACGAACGACGGCAAACGAATGGCCGACACCCCCGGTGCCGGTCCGGAACACAACTAGGCGGGGTAGTCGCTGGCGAGCTTCGCCACGGCCAGTGCGGTGGCGATGGTTTCGTAGAGCTGCGCGAGCAGCGCGGGCTCAGCCGTCGGCGCAGGTGTCCACAGCAGCGCGAAGTAGCGGTCCACGATGACGAAGCGCAGCGTCTCACCTTCCAGGCCCCAACTCGCCGCCTCGGAGAGCGCGCTGATCCAGACGCTCTGAGACATCTTCTTCGCCTCGGCGATCTGGAAACACACGGCGATGCGCTTGTTGCGCCCGGGTGCGATGGTCACGGGCATGTCGTTGAACGTGAGCGCGAGCCCGGCGTCGGGGGCCTTGCCGAGTTCGACACCGAGTGCACGGGCAATGGCCTCCATGCTGTCGCGAACGGTCGGTTCTTGGTTGCGAGGGATATGGGTAGAAGTTTTCATGATGATTTGACTCAAGGGTGAAAAGTGAAAAGGGATTCGATGGGAGGCTTGCCTCAACGGCCCGCGAGCGCAGGTGCGCCAGGGGCCTCGTCGGAGGGCACGCACAGCAGCTTGACCACTTCGCGCAGGATCCCTGGTGTGGCAGGCACGGGCACGCGGGCACGATCGATCGCTTCGCGGGCCTGGGCTTCGAGGGTGTCGATCAGCGGGATCACCTTGCCTTCGAGGTTCTTGATGTCGCCCGTCTTGAGCACAAGCGGGATCTCGGTGCAGGCGAGCAAGATGGCGTCGGCCCCGTTGTTGGCCAGCTCCTGGGCGGCTTGGCTCAGAAGATCTTTGCCCATCCCGTTGTTGCCAGCCTTGACACCCTGGTAGATGCCGTCCATCGCCTGTTGCTGGGCACCTTCGCTCGGCACCATCCACGAGCGCTCCTTGGCGCCGTTCTTCTCGGTGAGTTCCTGGGCGCGTTTCTGGTACACGCCGGTTTGAACCGTGCCAGAGGTCGCCAGCAGACCGATGTTCTTGGCGTCTGGCGCGTCCCGGTCGAGCAGTTTCATCGTGGCGTCGACGATGTGCACCACGTTCACGTTGAGCTTCTCGCGCTCGATGATCTCCTGCATCTTCGGGAAGAAGACGTGCGCCGTGTTGCAGGTCATGACGATCTCGTCCGCCCCGGCCTGCGCCAGGCGCCTGAGGCTCTTGGCCATTTCTTCGACCGGGCTGTGCACGCCCGTGAGGATTGCGGCAGTCCGGTCGGGAATGTCCGTTGCCTGGTCGACCATCATCGGCACGTGCTGCTGGTCCTTGGTGGCGGCAGTGTTGTACTTGACCATGTAGTCGCTGAACTGAATGGCGGCCGCCGGCCCCATCCCGCCCATCACACCGATGCGGCGCGGGCGTTCGGGCTGGCCGTTAAGGGCCGTAGCCACCGACTGCACGAAGCTCGACAAACCCCACTGCATCACCGAGAAGGAACCCGAGGGCGTTGCAAGCCGGCTGGGTGTCGACTCGGCTTTTGCGAGGGCCTCTTTGGCCAGCGAGCCCAGGGTGTCGATCAAGGGCAGGTCTGCCCCTTTCGCATTCTTCAGGTCACCGGTCTTCAAGACGAGCGGGATCTCGGTACACGCCAGCAGAATGGCGTCCACGCCCTTGTCCTTCAGCTCCTGAGCAGCCGCCAGCAGCAGCTCGCGGCCCATCTCGTTGTTGCCCGTCTTGACCCCGTCGTAGATGCCGGACATCACGGCGTTCGCCTGAGTGCTCGGCTCCGGGTACACCCATTCCTTGTTGTGGCCGTTCTCGGCCGCCCGGTTCTCGTAGATCTTCGAGTCCAGCGTGCCCGTGGTGGCGAGCAACCCGATCTTTTTGGCGCCCGGCACCTGCTGCTCAAGCTCTTTCATGGTCGCGTCCACGATGTGCAAGAGCGACAGCTTCAGGCCGAACTTGTCAATCGCACGCTGCATGTCACCGAAGAAATGGTGCGCGGTATTGCAGGTGATGGCCACGAGATCGGCGCCGCCGCGGTCCAAGCGCTTCAGGCTTTCTTCCATGTTCTTCACCGGTGACGCACCGTTGTTCAAGATGGCGCCGGTGCGATCAGGAATGTCCGTGGCCTGGTCGAGCAGCACGCGTGCGTGCTGCTGGTCCTTCTTCGCGTCGGTCTTCAAATCGATCAGCAGGTGGCCGAACTGGTTGGACGCGGCCGGCCCCATGCCGCCCATCACGCCGATGACCGTGCTGGAGCGCGGCGGGCCCGCATCGGCCGCGGGGGCCTGCGGCTTCGGGCGCTGCTCGGACAGAGCCGACAGGGCGCCAAGCGCTGGCGCGGGCTGCGATGGCCCCGGTTCGCGTGCAGGCGCCTTGGACGTAGACGCCCCGTCGTTCGGCGAAGTGAACGGCACGGCTGGCCGGGGAGAAATGGGGGAAGTGAAGCTCATGTTGACCGCCCTGAAGTTGAGACGGACATGATTTAGCGCTCCGTGAGTTCGGCGTTTACCCGCGAAAGCGAAGCGGCACGCAACGGTGCGAACCATCGTTTTTTCGGGTGCGCGTGCGAACACGAAAGATTGATAGTTCCTCGTCAAGCACCCACTACCTGCGACCCGACCATCTGCAATACGCCGCCGCCGCCGTCGAGTGCGTCACGCAGTTCACCCCTGCTGCTGCGCGAGACCACCCCGAACTGCGTGACTCCGAGCCGAGGTGCGACGCCCACCAGCCCTTCGCGAATCGAGACAGGGCATCGCCTTTTCATGACCGTGGGCCGGGATGCGGCGCCAGAGTTCGTCGGATGTCCAGCGACGTGCCGGATTGCGATCCAGGCATGGACCGATTGCAACAGGTCGCACGTCCGGCGCACCCCAACCTGTAAAACTCCGATGCCTGACCGAATTTCCCCACCAACCCATGCCGCTGGAATCTTGCCGGCGGCGGCCCAGGCGACCGAGGACTCCGTAGTCCCAAGCGACCGCCGCTCTCTGCTTGCAGGGCCTGAGGGGCTGTCCCGGAGGCCACCCGTCACGGATGTGCGTAGCCAAGGCTCCCACCGCTTGCCACCGGCTGCACAGATCTTCTCTGACCGCAATTGGGGCGGGGAACTGCCGGACACGCTGAAAGCTTACCTAAAGGCGCGGACCAATCAGGCGGGTGCATTCCTGACTCATTTCGATGAGGCCCAATACGCGCAGTGGGGTGGTGCCTGCCTGGGTCAGGCATCTCTCTGGATGAGACTGAACGCTGCCAACCCGGAAGCCGCCGCGACCGACCGGCTCGACGCGCTGGCATCCTTTGAAGGGTCGGTCCATGCCAACATCCATCAGCGGTCCTACAGCCACAACCGCGCAGAGGGGTTCAGCCTCTCGCGCTTGTTCGGCGTCGACAGCTGGAGTGCAAAGCCTGGCACGCATGAGGCCGTTTACAACCGCCAGATGAACGACCTCCATCGGATCGGAGCACACGTCCATTCGCACACCGACTTGGACCTCGCGCGGCTGCCACAAGCGGTTGGCGAGATTGACGGCTACGCCCTGGTCGAGCTGAGCCTGCGCGGACGCGGCGAGCGCCACACTTGGGGCCTGTCCAAGACGAGCGATTCGCAGGTCACGATCTTCGACTCCAACTACGGAGAGTTCCGCGTGCCCACCACGGAGTTGCCAGCCTTCCTGCTGCACATAAACGAACAGATCCGTGCGGACCTCGGGGGGCCGATTGATCGGGTGTCCCTGCGACCCTGTGTAGTGGATACCCGCTACGAGGGCACCCCGGCGGCCAATCTCTGCAGTTGGCTGGCGACCGCATCGCCGAATCCCACAGAGCCGCCCTCGCGCGACGCCGCGGTCTGCGGGCCGCAGCGGCCCGCAGAAGATGCCGCAGGGGCGGGGCTCAAGCACCGCGCCACGGTCCGCCGGCCGGACCTCGGCTGACGTTTCGTCGGACCCACGGTCGGTCCGTCGCTGGTTGCCACAAGGCTGAGCATTTTGGCTGAACATGCCCGTTCGTTTCGGCAGTGGCGCGGCATGCTGCACGCCCAGGCGTTCAATGCCCCGAAGGCTGCAGCGTGAGCTTCTCGCGAATGCACTCGTCTTCGCGTTTCCAACGCCAGCCCAGCGTGCCATGCAGCACGACGGGCCCGAAACGGAATCCTTGATGACGACCTCCGGCATCCCCGCCACCAGCCCCCACCTGAACCCGTCGGCGGCGCAGACCAGCCCGAACGCGCACCATGCGGCTCCAGTGCATGGCGGCGTGGTTCCCACTCCACCGCCCTTGCCGACGAGGGTGGCCGCTGCGGCCGGCCCAACAGCGCCCAGAACCACGCTGCCGGCAGCGAGCCACCGGGAACCCAGCTCGGGTGAACTGGCTCTGCATGCCCATGAACTTCCGCTGGCCGGGTATCTGCTGGCCAAGGCGTCGGTGGGCAGCAGGGTCGACGACCCGGACACGATCCGCGGGTTGCGCAGTGGTCAACAGGCCCTGGCAGACGGCATCGGCGCCCTACACCGGGGCCGCGGCAACGTGGCGCAAGACATCGTTGCGAGCGAGGGCGAGTCATACGTCGCCGTCCAGGTGGAGCGAGACGCCGTCGAATTCCTCAAGAGCGCGGCGAGGTATCAGCCGAATCCAACGTCACGGCGGCCGACACCCCTTGCCCGGAAGATGACGCGCCTGAGCCAGTGCTGGCCGCCCGGCTTCGCCGAGCAACTGGATCGGCACTTCCCCAGCGAGCAGGCCGCCAAGGACGCGATGGACTACATCACCAAGACGGTCGCCGCGCGGCTCTTTGCCGCAGGCAACTGTGGTGAACATGCCCGTGTTGTCGCCGATGCACGATCACGCCTTCCCGACGCGCTCACGGCGCTTCGTGTTGCGCGTGCGGACGCCATCGACCATGCGTGGGCGGAGGTGCAAGGCAAGCCGGGCGAAGAGCGCGGCAATGACGTCATGATGGACGCCTGGATGAGGACACCCGCACACCTGCGCGAAGATTCACATTTCGGCAGCGTCATCACGCACACGCGAGTCGAGTTGGACAACGCGGCCGGGGCCGCGTGGATGAGTGGCGTCGTCTCGCACCTGAGCGATCGGCTGCAGAATGAAAGCTCTCTTGGCAGAGCTGACGAGCCCGGCAACAGAAGTCATCTGGAACAACGTGGACAAGAACGGCGTGACAGGCGCGGAACCGTACGTGCCGGTCAACCTGAAGCCAGAGTTCCTGAGCGAAGCATCAGCACAAGCGGCCCATCAGCCGGCCCTCTCGCAAGACATTCAGGCGGCCGGCGTTGCCCGCTCGTTGGGCCTGCCCGTCGCCGCGTCGACGAGCCCTGAGACCCTTGGGCCGATTCTTGAAGCGCGGGCGGACCTGCTCGCTCGAGAAGCGCCCACCGATCCGGCGTGGTCCAACGTACGGCGCCAATGAGTTTCGCTCGCATGCAAGCCGTCGAAGACTTGCGCCACGCCGGCCTCTGACAAGGTGACGCAGAGTTCGTCGGCCCGTCCTCCGGTTCGGGTACTGCGCCCGTCCGCTGCCTGCCACGCGCACCATGGAGCGGCCCTCAACTGACCGCGAAGCCCTGGCCCCCCCGGTATCGCAGGATCAGGTGGCGCAGGTCCGGCGTGCCTGGGCGCAATGCCGCACCGCCATTCGAGAGGGTCACGAAGGTGCCGCGCGTGCGCGCCTGAACGTGAACGGCCTGCGCCTGAGCTTGTCGACCACGCACGCACGCCCGTCTGCCTGAATGGGAGGGACAGGCGAAGTCGGGATGGGCCGGCGCCGCCGTGCGTGTCGAGCAATGGGCCGAGAAGGGCGAACCGGTGTCGCTGGCCCGGTTGCTCGAGTTGAACAAGATGCTGGGTGAAGTGCAGCCTTCCGCAGGCATGCATGGCCGTCTTCGAGAAGGCGCGGTGGGTGCGATGTCAAGGTTTGGAGACATCTCCTGCGCAGCCGGACTGTCCCACCAAGGCTTCTATCCTCCCGCGGCAGCGGTGCAGGCAGTTGGCCGACTTTGGTCATTGGATGGATCAACAGCAGCAACAGCTCCGGCCCGACGACCTCGTGGGCCAGCTGAGCTTTGCCGTGGAGGCCAGCCAGCGGCTGGTGAGCATCCATCCGTTCGAGGATGGCAATGGCCGTACCGCAAGGCTGCTGGCGGATTGGCTCCTGCAGCGAAGCGGCTTGCCGCCGCTGGGCTTTGATGACCTGCCAATGCAGGAACTGCGCAGCCCGGCGTGCTTCGCCGAAAACATTCATCGCAGGCCTGATCTGAATGCGATGGTCGAACAGGCCGTTCAGTCAATGCAGCTCACCATCGACGCTGCGAAGGCCGCACTCTCATGACGGTGTACGGCGCGGGCCACCCGATCTGGCGTGGCGGCATGAAGCTGCTGCATGCCCCCTGCATTCGATGAGTTGAAGCGCGAGCGGACACAGAACCGTTTGGCATGAACATGAATTCGAATTCGACGCCAAGCCGCATGCGAAAAACAGATATGCAGATGCGCAATTCGCTCGGCATTTTCTTCGTGTAACGGCCCGCGCCTTCGTCGTTGCCACGGAGGCTCTCCTCTGCCCGGATTGATGATTCGGCGGCAAAGGAATACGCCAACATGCTCGATCTAGTTCGCCACGGCCTGGGCCTGAATCGCTACACCGTGGAGACCCAGTGTCGCAACATCAACAAAGCGCCAACAAGCGCGACTCGGGTGTGCGCCTCACTTCCCTGCCCCCACGCGGCACGCCGCCGAACGCCAAGGAGATGGCGCCTCGGATTGGACTGCTCACCGCAAGCACCGGTGCTATGGCCTCCACCGCCCCCGCAGCTTCGACGGCAGGCGCCAGCCCGAGCGCGAGCCCGCTCACGGCCGTGACGCCGAGCCCCGCCCGCTCCGAGACGGCGCTGGTCGCCACGCACGCTGACTCCGCCGAGGCCGACACGGCCGTCGCCTCGCACCCGCTGATCGACGCCATGAAGCAAGGTTCGGCCAACCTGCATGGACTGGTCGAGAACCAGTTCGGCCGCGCCAGCGAGGTCATTTTCTCCAAGGCGATGCTTCGGCAGGCGCTCGGGCCACTGACCGCCAGCGCCGCGCCGGGAGGCCTGCCCGGCATGCCGGCGGTGCTGATCGCGCAGTCTTTGGCACTCGCCACCGGCGCGGACGCAACGCGGTCGCTCGCTGCTCTCGCGGCACTGCGTCGGCTCGACCCGGTGGGCGACGTCGTTGCCGCGTGGCAGCACCGCGAGGCGCCTGCCACGCGGCCCGGCGAGGCAGACGCCTGGCGCGTCGCCATGGAATTGGGCAACACGCCGAGCGGCATGACGGTCCTGCAGGCGGTTCTCGGCAAGCCCGTCGCGCCTGCAGATGAAGGCAATTTCACCCTGCTGCTGAAAACCGCCCTGGCTACCACCGAGCGCGATGCTTCGCTCACGACGCCCTCGGCCATGCTCGCCAGCCAAAGCTCACCCACCGCGCTGCTGGGAGATGCCCTCGACTGCGCGTCAGCGCGCCTGGCGGGCAACGTGCAAGCGGCCCAACCCAAGGCCTGGGCGCTCAATGCCGTGCGAAACGACTTGTTCGACACCGGACCGGGCACCGCATTCGCTGCGCTCAACGCCCGCATCATGAAGATGGGCCAGCGGATCGCCCATGCCGCCGGAGACAAAGCACTGCAACTGCGCAACCCGATCAAGGGCAAGTCGGCCTTCCGCGCGTTGCGCCACGGCGCCCAGCAGGTCGATCGGGGCACGGCCATCGGCCGGCACCGCACGGCGTTCGATGCGTCTTTGCGCAAGGCGGCCACTGAGCTGCGCACACAACTGGTTCAACTCGGTCCGCTGGCACGCGCCGGCGGGCCAGCAAAGGTGCCGCAGGAGCTGTTCCGCGCAGCCGTTCTGGACCACTGCCTGGCCGCCGAGACTGGCACGCTGCTCGACGGCAAGCGGTTCAACGCCGCTGCAATCGACGACATCGCCACGCGCCTCGCGGGCCTGATGGCCGAGGCCGGTAGCCACCCACAAGGCGCTCACCCACCGGGCCTCCTGGCTCAGCTGAAGAGCCTGCCGCAGTTCGAGTCCTTGGCCTCGACGCTCATGAGCATGGAGCAACTCGGCACCTGGCTCGGTGATGCGCTGAAGACGCATGAGTCGCTGCCCTGGGCTTGGGCCGAACCCCGGCCGCCCTGGGCCGATGCGGTCGCCAGTGAGCTGGAAAAAGCCCATCACGAAGTCCATGGGCACGACACCCGCCTGCCGCAGGTGAGCCGCGAGGGCATACGCAGTGCGCTCAAGCACATCGTCGCCAACATCGAGGGCTCGTCTCGCCTGCGCCTGTCCAGCGGCGGCATCGTCGGCGTGGGCTTGCGCAACTTGACGGCGGCGGTGTCGTCGCTGGCGAGCGGCTTCCTGCTGCGCGGCCGGGTCGATGCCCGCAAGCAATGGGGCCGCCAGGCGGTCTTCGAGATCGCCATGCCGCCCTACGACATGGAGGTGATGATCGCGACGCAGCGGCAGCGTGCGGTCCAGTTCGGCGCGGGCGCGTTCGTCGGGCCGGACCTGGCCATCGTGAAGGCGGGCGCAAACGTAGACGTCACCGGCTACGGCAGTGAATCGGCCAACCTCGAGGGCGTGACGCTGCGCCTGCCGCGCATCGGCCGCCCGGTCAGCGAGCTTCGTACCGAGTTCGCGCAACTGGTGGACAGGCTGCTGGATGGCACGGCGGCCCAGGCCGGGCAGGCGCAGGAGCCCTTGCTCAAGCAGCTCTTGCAAGACTTTCCGAAGCTCACCGTCAACCAGATCGGCAAAGCCGGCGACAAGCGCAAGCGCCATGGCATCACGGGAGAAGGCGTGGCCGCGGTGCAGGGGTTCGGGATGCGCGCCGGCGTGAGCGCCGGCGCTGCGATCGAGGCGCAACGAGGCGTCATCCGCCACTACGAAGATGCCTCGGGCAGCATGCAGGTCGAGCGGCACATCGCCGGCTGGGGCGTGCGTGGCGGCGTGGGCGCCCGCCTGTCGGCCGGCCCGAGTGTGGACGCCGGTCCCGTCAAGCTGTCGTCGGGCAACACCGACACGGTGCTCGCCGCCATCAGCGCGGACCTGTTCGTGACCGGCAGCGCCGACCGCCGCGAGGCGGTGTACCAGGATGGCCGCCTGCACAAGATCTCGTTCAAGGAAACCGAGCACCAGAATCTCGATAGCTTTCTGACAGAAGTAAAGGCCCGCCGCGATGATTGGGTCCAGGCGCGCCTGGATTCGCCTGGTACCTCGCGCACCGCTGTCACCGAGCAAGCAACACTGCAAAAATTTCTCGATGATGTGTCCGAGTACAACCAACCGACGCACACCTTCGCATTCCGCTCCACCATCCGCCCGGAAGCCGCCGAGCGCATCGACGCCTACCGCTCGACGGAGCGTCTTGCCCAGAGGATGCTCGACCAAGCCGCCAGAGCCAGTGCGAGCGGCGACACCGCCGTACCGATGCCCACCGGTTCGCCACAGGCCGCCATCGAAGCCGCGAAGCAAGCCGTCGAAGACGAATGGTCCAACCCCGCGTCGGTGCAGCCGTACTCGCTGCGCGCCTACGAGCGCGTGTCCGCACAGAGCAGCCTGGGCCTGAACCTCATCGCCCAGTTCAGCACCCTGCACGCAGCAGACGCCAACCACATCGACAACCGGCTGGATGTGGCGTAGACGTGGCGGCATTCATTGCGCGCTGCAGAACAACCCGGTGCTGCGCCAGTCGAAGGGGCGCAAAGTTCGTCGAGCCGGGCACCTTGTTCGAAGTGAAGCTGCAGCCCTCGGCGCTGCGCAGCGGAGCCATGCCACGGCCGATATGGCTGCACATCCACACGAATGAGCCGGTGCATGCGGACAGCCTGGCGACGCTGGGCGACGCCGGCTTCGCAGCCACGCACGTCAAGTCCGATACCGAGCGCGGACGCAACCGACAGTGGCAGGAAGCTCGCCTCAGGGAAGGGCATGACAACGTCATGATCTATCGCGGCAAGGTCACGCCCGACCTGTGCAGGCAGTTGCTCGGCGCATGAGCCGGTTCTTTCTCGTTCAGCCCTTCTCCGCTGGGTATCTCCGGACCGCGTGGGAGGAACGCAAGGCCAACATCCGCTAACAAAACACCGGGGCATCGTCATCGATCGGTCAGATGTCGATCATGCGATTGCGCGGTGAGATCCCTACAGTTCGACGCAGCGCAGCAAGCAGACTGGCAAATGGCCACGCGCGAACCAGAACTTCAGGAGGGATGAGATGCAATTTCAACCATGGACGCTGCGTCGGCTCACAGGGCGTAGTCGTTCGGGCAATGCACAGCCGCTCGCCGAGCGCGCCCTTGACGCCAGCGCAGGGCGCTTGCGCAAGCAGGCTGCTGCGGTATCGATTGCGCTGTCAGCCCTGCTGGGGTTCGGTCTGGGCCTCGCGGCACCAGCGGCATGGGCCCAGAGCACCACGCCTTACGCGTGGAAGAACGTGCAGATCCAAGGCGGTGGCCTGATCAGCGGCGTCGTTTTCCATCCGGCCCGAAAGGGCCTGATGTATGCGCGCACCGATGTCGGCGGTGTTTATCGCTGGGTCGCCGCCACCCAGACCTGGCTTGCGCTCAACGACGACCTGGGGCGAGACGACGCGCAGCTCACCGGCGTGCTGAGCCTCGCTCTCGACTACAACAACGCCGACCGCGTCTACCTGGCGGCCGGCCAGTACCTGCAATCGTGGGGGCGCAACGCCGCGATCCTGCGTTCAAGCAACCGCGGCGCGTCGTGGTCTCGCACCGAGTTGCCCTTCCGCCTGGGCGGCAACGCCGATGGGCGTGGCGCCGGCGAGCGCCTGGTGGTCGACCCCAACCTGGGCTCCGTGCTGTTCCTCGGCACCAACGAAAACGGTTTGTGGAAGTCTGTCGATTCCGGCGTGACCTGGTCGCAAGTGAACGCGTTTGCGCCCACCAGCGTGACCTTCGTGCTGTTTCACCGAACCAGCGGCAGCCTCGGCAACGCCACACCCACCCTGTACGCGGGCGTGAACGCGACCAGCGGCCCGACGCTGTACCGTTCCACCAACGGCGGAGCCACCTGGACTGCGGTGCCCGGTGCACCGACCGGGCTGATCCCCAACCACGCCGACTTCGACAAGGCCGGCACGCTGTACCTCAGCTACGCGAATGCGCTGGGGCCTAACGGCATGAGCTCGGGCCAGCTCTGGAAGCTCGCGCCATCGAGCAACACCTGGATGGACATCAGCCCCCGCAAGTCGAGCAGTTCGGACACCTTTGGCTACGGCGCCATCGCCGTCATCCCCTCGCTGACAGGCACCTTGTACGCAGCGACGAACAACCGCTGGGCCACGGGCGACGAACTGTGGCGCTCGACCGACGGGGGCGGCAGCTGGGTGCTGGTCAATGCGATCGACAGCTACAGCGCGGCCTCGGCGCCTTGGAGCCTTCAGCCAGGGGGCGAGGCGAACTTCAGGCCGCACTGGATCGTCGATGTCGACATCGACCCCTTCAACCGCAACACCGTCAGCTTCGTCACTGGAGCCGGGTTGTGGATGTCCGCCAACGCCTTCGGCACGAGCGTGAACTGGACCTTCAGCAACGCCGGCCTCGAAGAAACCGTGCCGCTCGAGCTGGTGAGCCCACCCTCCGGCGCACCGCTTCTGACGGCGCTGGGCGACATCGGTGGCTTTCGGCACGATGACCTGGACAGCTCGCCTCCCGTCTCAAGTTACTTCAACCCGACGGGCAGCACCAACACCTCGATCGCATTCGCCGAATGGTGGCCACCAACGGTGGTGCGCGCCAACTGGAGCGACAACCGCGGGGCGTACTCCAGCGATGGCGGTTCGTCGTGGGTGCCGTTTCCGAGCCGGCCGGCCACGGCCGTCAGCAACGGGCCGGGTGCGATCACCGTGACGGCGGATGGACAAAAGCTCGTCTGGATTCCCGACAACTCGGCGGCTTACTACTCGACCAACATGGGCGCGTCCTGGAGCGCTTCCAGCGGCAGCCCGACGGGCGGGTTCAGGCCGGTGGCCGACCGCGGCAGTGCGTCCAAGGTCTACATCTACGACAGCAACGCGGGGCGCATCTATCGCAGCCTCGACGGTGGCGCGAGCTTCGCCGCGGCGGCCGGCGTTCCGGGTAGCGGCGGGCGCCTTCACGCCGTGCCGGGATACGAAGGACACCTGTGGCTGCCCGTCGGCGCCAGCGGCCTGCGACGCTCGACCGACAGCGGCTCATCCTTCAGCGCCTTGCAGGGCGTGGACGCGGCCTGGGCCATCGGCTTCGGCAAAGCCGCTGCTGCGGCGTCCTACCCGGCCTTGTACCTGTGGGGCAAGGTCGGCGGCGTGGAAGGCATCTACCGGTCCAGCGATACGGGTGCGAGCTGGACGCACATCAACACCGACACGCAACGCTGGGGCTGGATCAACGACATCAGCGGCGACCCGCGAACCTATGGCCGCGTCTACATCGCGACCAGCGGGCGAGGCGTTGTGTACGGCACGCCGAAGCCGTAGTCACGGCGGGTGCTAGCCGGCGGCTCGCACCCGCGATCCCAGAAGCGACAACAGGTGACGCATGCCTGACATGCATGCGTTGTCCGAGGCTCGCCGCCGCGAAGCCACCGCCCCCCGCGGTGTCGCACGCGCAGGTGAAGGACATGCGGCAAGCCTGGGCGCAATGCCTCACTGTCATGCGAGATGATCACGAAGGGGCCGAGCGTGCTCGCCTGGCACATACCATGCCGGACAAGCGCGGCAGCGCTGCGAAGACAGAGCTCTGCGTGCGTGCACTGGCGAACGCACACGGCGTAGAACTGCCACCGTTCGGGCGAGGAGTCATTCCTGACCTCGAGGCGTTCGTGCGCTCAAGGACCGAGTTCGTCGCTTCGTACGCCGCCATGTTCGATACGGCGACGCGCAATGCTGGCATCAACGGCGGCATGGAAGATGGGCCGCGACAGACGTTTTCCGCCGACGAGTGATCCAGCGAGCTGCATCTGTGGACTTCGCTCGCGCTGCCGATGGTCGTCGCCGCTCAGCGCTGCGGCTGCAGCCAAACTGCCAGGTCATGCGCCATCGCATGCAGCGCCAGCTGCGGGCGCACCTGCTCGAAGAAAACGGCCACCAGCATCACAAGCATCAGCAAGGCCACCGCACCCTTGATCGGCTGCGCCAGGTTGTTGGGCTCGAGCTTGTCGGCCGTCTTGGCGATCAGCCCGATGCCCAGGTCAATCAGCAGCAGCACCATCACCACGGCGCTGGCGATCTTCACCACGGCTTGCAGATAGCTCGACACCTGCACCTGCAGAAAGCGCTCCAGCATCTGCGACCAGCCCGGCATCAGCTGGTCCAGCGGCCACCACTGGAACGACTCAAACATCAGCCCGACCAGCGCCATCGACCCGCCCAGCATGTAGAAGCCCGAGATTGCCAGCTGCGACAGCAGGTTGCCCACCGGCGTGCTCTGCTCGCCGCTCAGCGGGTTGCTCTGCTGCACGTTGTTGTAGCCGGCCTGGTTGTCGATCAGCACACCCACGCCTTCGGCGATCCAGAAGACGGTCGAGATGGCATAGCCCAGCAGCAGCCCGATCAGGCTTTCCTTGATGAGGATGGCCAGCAAGGTGAGCGTGGAGATGTTCTCCACCACCTCCAGCGGCTGCCCCATGGCGATGAAGATGCCGATGGTCAGTGCCAGGCCGTTGCGCACCACGCCCTGCAGCACCTGGTCATTGGTGACCGGCAGCACGAGCATCGCCACGTAAGCGCGCAGGCTGCACATGGCCAGCAGCGTGAGCAGGCTCTTAGCGGATTCGCCGAGATGGATCAGCGCTTCGGGGCCGGCGAACGGGTCACTCATGCCAGCTCTTCTGCCGCCTGCACGGTACAAATATGTGAAGTCATCTCGTGCGTCAAAGTCGATGCGGATTCGAAGAGCTTCTCAGTTGCCATCGCGTGCCGTGCGCTCCCTTCCGCAACCCTGCGCAACGAAACGAAGTGCTGAAATTTGATCAAGAGGCTCACTCGTTCACTCGATCCTCGGGAATGACGATGGGCGGGCGACTCGACGCATCCAAGTTCATCGCCGCGCAGGCGATCGTGAACGACGTAGATGATTTCGCCGCCTCTCGGACATTGAGGTCGTAGGCGCTGCGCCCCGCCGCCACTGCCATTAACTGCTGTGTCAGGGCCGGCTGGGCGGTCAACGCGTGGCGAGCCTCTGTCGAAAAACCAACGCCGACGACCGAGTTGGATGCGAACTCGCGGGTGAATCGGGTTGCTTTCTGCGTGTGGTGCTGCAACGTGCGCTCAGCCAGCGCGTGCCATTTCCCTCCAGGGAGGGCAGCATCTCTTGCGCTGTTCATGGCCTCCAGGTTCACGGCGCCCCTCGCCCTGTCGAGGGTTTCGGTCACCCTCGCAGCATCCGCTGAGGAGGCCCATGCGGAATCCCTCAGTCGCACCGCAGGCCCGTTTGCCCATGAATCCAGAACGATGGCGGGCTTCGGCTCCGTCGTCCCACCGCTCAGCGTCTTGTCCGGCCGGTTGAGCTGTGACCAGGAGTGGGCAACGTCAAGGCTCAGCACGGTGCTCACGGTCTCGCCTTCGCCTCGCAACGTCGCGGCATACCGCCGTGTGTTGATGAGGCCATTCTGGTCGCAGTTGCCGGCTCCATACGCGAGGGCGACCCCAGCCCGCGCGTTCTTGCCGTGGGTGTCACCAACGCGGTACGACACCAAAGTACGGGCCGCACTGGCTCCGTTCGACGCATCGACATCGGCGGCAATGTTGCCGCGCCCGTGCTTGAGGTCGAGCCGAGTGCCGTGGATGGTTTCCGTGGCACGAGTCAGGTGTTCGAGGTCCGATCTGTCCTCGATCGGGTCTCCAAGGGCCTGGGCTGCGAGTTGGTAGGCCGCCTGCTGGTACTCGTGCGCCTGCAGCGGCTCGGTCCTGTTCGGCTTCGCCGTCGCGGGCAGGTCCGCGCCACCCCACTTGCCGGTGCCGGCGAAGACACCGGTCTGCGGGTCTTGCTGGCCGAGGTGAGCGGCACCACGGCCTTGGGTTTGCGAGTCGCTCTCGGTGGCATGCTGGAGCCTGGGGTTTCCGCTCGGCGGATGCAGCGCCACCCGCGGCGGACGATTGAAGCCTTCAGGAGGCATGGGTGGCGGCACCGGGGCACGCGCAGCCATCCGAACCGGCATGTCCGTTTGCACGGCCTCCGGGTTGCGCCGCCCCTTCATGAGCCCGGCCAAGCCGCACAGCGACGGCAGAAACAGCCGCTTCTCGCGCCCTCCCCCCGGAGCTGGATGCAGCTTCCGCCACCGAGGCGGCGACATTCGGGCCCGAGCGTTCAATGCGTGGCATGGGAATTCCTGTGTGGGTGCGCCGAGGTGTGTCGCCGCCAACCGCGCGGCCGCGACGCTCGTGCCGGGGCTACGCACTGTGATCGGTTGGAGTCTGGTGGGGCCGGTTCACACTCGCTCGGGCATGGCGAATCGATGCGCGCCGGCGCGAAGTTTGGCTTGCGCTACAGACCGGCGAGCGAGTTCTGGCTTCGTTCGACAAGCTTCGCATTTGCCCCCATCGCTGCGGGCGGCGGCGAGGGATGCATCAATCTTTCGATACTGTCGCGCACCATGAACCCTTCAGGTATCGGTCGTGGAGGCCGCGAAAATCCGTGGCCAGGACAGCAGGCGCAACAAGCTGGGAAACGGGCCGGTTCTGTTCCCACCGCTCCCGCGCAGCAATCACAAGGCCCCGGCCTCCCTCGGCCGCCAGCCAGCGCAGGCCCCAGTGCGCCACGACAGCCCAATGCGTTTGCTCCGCGGGAGACGACATACCCTGCCGCAGAGCGACATGCACAGGCCGCTATTGCAATGCTGCCGCGTCACAGCCTTACTCCACTCATGCATGCCATGGCTCCCGAAGCCGGGAACTCAAGAGTCATCGGACGCTTCAACAAGGGCTTGGTCGACGTTGACGACGTGTTGAAGGTAACCACGTCTGTCATCCGGAAAAGCGCAAGCAACTGGCAGGCGGCAAAAGCCTGTTTGGATGCGCTGCAGCAATGCCGACACCCGGTCACCAGAGAAACGGTTGCGCCCAACATCATCGTCTTCAATGCCCTGATCTCGGCGTGCGAAAAGGCCGGGCGAACGGACGACGCACTGCGGATGTTTGCTGATCTGGATCAAGGCCTCCTTGCCCGCGGCGTCTTCCCCAACGCCATCACGTACAACGCCGTGATCTCGGCGTGCAGGGCAGCTGGGCGCGCGGACGATGCGCTGCGGATGTTTGCTCATCTGGAAGAACACGGCCCGGCACGCGGTGTCTTCCCCGACATCGCCGCCTACGGTGCTGTGATCTCGGCGTGCGGGAAGGCCGGGCGTGCGGATGATGCACTGCGGATGTTTGCTCATCTGGAAGAACACGGCCCGGCACGCGGTGTCTTCCCCAACACCATCACCTACAACGCCGCGATCTCGGCATGCGAAAAGGCCGCACGCGCGGATGACGCGCTGCGGATGTTTTCTCATCTGGAAGAACACGGCCCGGCATGCGATGTCTTCCCCGACATCATCACCTACAGCGCCGCGATCTCGGCGTGCGAAAAGGCCGCACGCGCGGACGATGCTCTGCGGATGTTTGCTCGCCTGGAAGAACACGGCCCGGCACGCGGTGTCTTCCCCAACACCATCACCTACAACGCCGTGATCTCGGCGTGCGAGAAGGCCGGCAAGCTGGACGCAGTGTGCGAGCTGCTGGACAAGGCAATCGCCGGCAAGGTGTTCAAAGCGTCTTTGGGCTTCGATGCAAAGTTGAACAAGCTCGACCTGCATGAAGGCACCGTCGTGACAATGCGCACCGGCACGGGACGAGAGGGAGGTATTTCTTCGTCAGCAGCAAAGGCGATCTTCCGCCGCTTGGCGAACGAAGGCGTCATCAATGACAAGACCCAGATCGTGGTTGGCCACCGCGGCGGCGGCGCATTGAAAGAGGCCATCGAGCAATGCATGCAGGATCAGGGTTGGGTTCCCGTTCATCCGCTGGGCCTCAGTGGCATGCCGAATCCCGGCGCACTGGTCGGCAGCACCGCAGCCGCAGTTGACCGTCCACGAGCGAGTCTGGGCAGCCGCTCAAGAACGTCCCTCAGATAGCCACCACGGTACTCAGCGAGGCACTGCAAACAGCCGAGTCTGAACAGTATCGCTGAGGGTCTGCAGTCAGTCAGTCAATCAGGCAGGCGTGCCTTGCCCTTGTCGCGCGCACCGGGGTCGGAGTCGGGGGCTCGTTGCAGCGCCTGCTGGGCGGGCCCGACGGGCGGATCCAGCCGCCGGCGCATCTCCGCGATGGCGTTGAAGAACCTCTGCACGTCGTTGGGCGCGAGCGTGTCCAGCAGCGGGGCCATCGCGCGCTCGCCGAGCCATTGGCCGCGCGCATCGACGAGCGTTGCCAGGGTGCCCGCAGGCAGGCCGACGGCGCGTTCGGCACTGTCATGTGAAGTGCCTCGCAGGCGCACCATCGCGAGAGCCGACTCCACGCGCTCCGGCGCCTGCAGCAGCAAGCTGGCCGCCGATGGCGTGTGCGCAGGCTCCTGCGCGCTCACCGCGAAGCCGGAGTCGATCTCGTCCGGCGCGTCGTCCGGTACTTCATTCAGGTCCTGCTGAACGGAGTTCAGGTCGGACAGAAAGCTGTAGGTCGGCGAGCCGGGGGCAGCCGCTGTGCGGCGCGCGAAGCCGGAGTCGATCTCGTCCGGCGCGTCATCCGGTACTTCATTCAGGTCCTGCTGAACGGAGTTCAGGTCGGACAGAAAGCTGTAGGTCGGCGAGCCGCCACGTGCTTGCGCCTGGTTGCCGGACACGGATTGCCCACCCGCAGGCGAGGCGGCGTCCAGGCCGAAGTCGAAGTCGAAGTCGAAGTCGAAGTCGAGATCGAGATCGAGGCCGAATCGCGCTTCAGCCTGCGCTCGGCCAGCCGTGCCGTCGTCGACTGCGCCCAACCCCTGCCCCACGGGCGTGGAGGGCTGCGAGATCCCCAGGCGCGCGGGGTAGCGCTGCTGTGAACTGATCTCATGGGCAGGGGCCGCACCGCCAGCGCCAGGGCCGGTGCGCAGCCACGTCGTGGGCACATGCTCGGGTCGTACAGAGGGCGGCAGTGCCGACGAGATGCCGGCCCGCGGGGGCTGGCGCACCGGCGGCTGCGCAGGCACGGCACGTGGCATGCTGGCTGGAACCCGGAATGTATCGGCCGCGCTCTGACGCGGCTCTGCAGCTTGGTTCGTGGCTTGCTCAAGAGCCTCGACCACCTGCGGGTGGCTCGCGCGGATCGCATCCAGTTTGCGGTGAAAGGCCTTCGCGCTAGGGTTGGCCCCGCTCGGCTTCAAATTGCCGTCAGAGTCGAAGATGTGGCGGAATGAAGACGTTATCCCCTGCTGCATGGAAACATGGTTCAGCAATCTCCCCGCCTTGACTTCAAGAACCAGTGGGATGAGTCTTTGCACTTCGCTTGCGATCTGTTCCAGCTCTCGTGGTGTCTGGCGACGAGGGGTCGCAGCCCGCCTGATCGCCTGCTCGAAGTCTTGGACCACCTGCGGGTGGCTCGCGCGGAGCTTGTCCAGTTTGTGGTGAAAGGCCTTCGCACTAGGGTTGGCCCCGCTCGGCCTCAAATTGCCTTCCGAGTCGAAGATATGGCGGAGTGAAGACGTTATCCCCTCCTGCATGGCAACATGGTTCAGCAATTCCCCCCCCTTGACTTCAAAAACCAGCGGGATCAGGTTTTGCACTTCGCTCGCGATCTGTTCCAGCTCTCGTGGTGCCTGGCGACGAGGGGCTGGGGCTGGGGCAGCCCGCCCGATCGCCTGCTCGAAGTCTTGGACCACCTGCGGGTGGCTTGTGCGAAGCTTGTCCAGTTTGCGATGAAAGGCCGCCGCATTATTGTTGGCCCCGCTCGGCTTCAAAGTGCCGTCCGGGTCGAAGATAAGACGGAATGAAGGCATCACCCCCTGCTGCATGGAAATCTGGTTCACCGATACCCCCGCCTTGATTTGAAGAACCAGCGGGATGAGGTTTTGCACCTCGCTTGCGATCTGTTCCAGCTCTCGTTGTCTCTGGAGACGAGGTGCGGCAGCCTGCCCGATCACCTGCTCGAAGTCTTGGACCACCTGCGGGTGGCTCGTGCGGATCGCGTCCAGTTTGCGGTGAAAGGCCTTCGCGCTAGCATTGGCCTCGCTCGACTTCAAATTGCCTTCCGAGTCGAAGATCTGGCCGAATGACGTCATCCCTACGCGCTTGGAAATCGCGCTCAACGCGGTCCCCGCCCTGACTTCACGGGCCAGGGGGATGAGGCTTTGCACTTCGCTTGCGATCTGCTCCAGCTCTCGTGGTGTCTGGGATCGGAGGACCTGGCGACGTGGGGCAGCAGCCCGCCCGATCGCCTGCTCGAAGTCTTGGACCACCTGCGGGTGGCTCGTGCGGATCGCGTCCAGTTTGCGATGAAAGGCCGCCGCATTATTGTTGCCCCCCCGCGGCTTCAAATTGCCTTCCTGGTCGAGGATATTGCCCAAAAAATTCATCCCCGGCCGCCTGGAAAGATCTCTCACCAGTACCCCCTCCTTGACTTCAAGAACCAGCGGGATGAGGTTTTGCACTTCGTTGGCGATTTTCTGATTGGCGTCCCGGGTTCGTGGCGCCTGCATCTCGGCCGTGGATTCCAGCTCGTCGAATAGTGCGGCGCATTCGCGCAAGGCCTCCGACGACGGCAGTTCGAACGAGATCGACGGGGACGCGACTGGCAAGGACTGCCGCGCAACTTGCGTCGAGTCGAGCCGTACCTCCGGCAGTGCCCCGAGCGCGCCGAATATTGAGGTCGTGTCGCCAGCAGACTGCGGCGACGGAAGAACCACCGCAACACGCGGGCGCTGCGCTTCCTGGGTGCTGTGCCGGGGCTCGCCGGGCACATGGCCCGTGGCGGTTCGCCTGCGCAGACTCTCAGGCATCTCCAGTCCGGACGCCGGCCTTCCTGGCATCGCCCGCCCAAGCCCGGCGGGCGCCTCCCGGGCCTCGTCCGTCCGGGAGGCGCCAAACGCACCTCGCGCACCGCTTTGGTCTATCCCCCGCATGCTCTTGCCCCCAATCCGTGGAATCCCATCCTGCCTTTGCCGCCTTCCCGGGGGCCCTCCACACACGAAGTGCTGCGCTTGAGAACGCAGTCTGCGGTCAGTTCGCGGAACTCGACCCGTTCGTAGCGGTGGTCGAGCAGGTAGTTGCCCGCTCGATGCGGAACAGATGTAATCGGAACGCCCATCAACTGGCCTCGGAACCGATGCGCATCGGGGTGAAGCGTGCCGCTCAAGGGCCACGCTGACCGGACTCCTCGGCCCTCCAACGCCCGGCCGGCTCGGGCCGCTGCCCTGGCTCGGCCCGTGGGACCGGCTCGTACAGCGGCCACTGCCCCACGGTGCGCATCGCCTCGGCGATGCGGTTGTTCTGCAGCTTGCCGAAGAAGTCGATGCCGCGATCGGCCTGTGCTTTCGTCTTCTCGCGCACGATCAGAATCGTCGGCTCCCACAGTGCCGGCTGTGCGACGAGGTCGTCGAACCGGCGATCGGTCTGCCGGACCGTCTGTTCGCGATGGGCCTTGCGCTGCAGGCCAGCCAGTGTGCGCAGGCCGTCGAGGACGGGCGCGGCCTTCGGCTTCAGCGCCTTGTCCATGTACATCGTTGCGAACCTGTTGCGGTCGGCGAACAGGCGGCCTTGATCCAACAGGTTCTCCAGTTGCCGCTCAGAGACGGCGTAGCGCATGCCTTCGCTCATGTCCGCGGGCAGCTTGGCCGTGCCGTAGTGGACCCATGCATTCCATTCGCGGCGCACTTCGCGCTCGAAGGCCTTGAAGTTCTGGAAGTCCATTGCGCAGTCGCTGCGCACGGTGTCGATCTTCTTGTCGATGGTGAACAGCGTGCAGAACCGGGTCACGCCTTCCGCGTGGACTTCGGCCGCATACGCGAGGTCAACTCCTGCGACGCTAAGGCTGGCCTTGGGCCGCGGCTTGCCGGTGAGCCGGTCGTGCTCGCTCCACTGGTTCAGCATCACGCCCGCTGCGGCCCGCGCGTTGGCCTCCACCTTGATCTGCGCCGTCGAGTCGCGGTAGAGCGTAGTCATGTAGCCGGCCACCTCGGTTTCCGTGCGGCTCTGATCACGTTTGGCCTTGATGCCGGCCGAGAGCGACAGATTGACGCGCCGCGGCCGATCGTCGACCACGCCCACGCGCACGCCCGCGAACAAGGAAGCGTTCGTCTCCGTGCCCGTGTTCTGGCGTGCGGCCTTGTCGATGAGGCCGATATTCAGGTTGTCGTGGTGGGCCAGCAGCTCGCGCATCCAATCGCCCGTCACCTGCTCGCCTCGCTGCTCCCGGTCGGCCAGCGTCATGAGGTGCTCGTACATGCCCAGGAACTTCACCATCAGCTCGGGCTCCTGTCCCTTGGACAGCCGCAGCACGCGCAGCTGCACGCCGCTTTCGAGACCGGACTCGCGCTTGCCCTTCCAGTCGGCCGCCCCGCCGAGGCCGGCGCGCGCGCCTTTCTCCTCGTCGCCCAGTCCCCACACGTAGCCGATGTTCACGCCCGCACCGCCCTGCAGCTGAGTCGTCGCCTGCTCGCCAAGCTGGAGGTACAAGCCGGTGCGGCCCATGTAGATCTCCATCACCTGGTCTTCGTTGCGCTGAACACCCGCGGTGAACTTGACGCCAACGCCCGTCGGCAGGCTCGCCGCGGCCAGCCCCCCCGAGAGCGGGCCGACATTGATGCCCCGAACCTGCTGGCCCATCAGCCGCAGCTTGTCGCGCCATTCGAGGTTCTGGATCATGTCGCGCGTCAGATCGAAGAGCGCCCGTGCCGACGTCACCTGCGCCGGATCACCGTCGTGCAGCAGGCGGTTCGCATGGGCCACCGCGTCGTGCAACCGCGTCTGCAGCACCTTCTCGTGCCCTGGCCAGTACGCCGCGCTCGACGTGCCCGCCTCTTGATCTGGCGAGGTGGCGGCAGGCAGGCGCTGGTGCAGCATGTTCAGGGCCTGCAGCACCGTGTGCTTTCCGGTTTGCAGCTCCTTCCATGTCGCATCAAGGGCGGGATGGAAGGTGCTTGCCGTCACCGGCCCGCCGCTCTTGTGGCGGACATCGTGCTCGAAGTGCTGCTGCAGATCCTGGCGACGCTGTTCGATCACCTCGAGCGCTTTGGCATCGAGCTTCATCGTGGTCGGATCGGTGCCCTCGGGGTGCCATTGCACATGGTGCGCAATCGCCTGCCAAGCCTGCTCGCCCGGAGAGGGGACGTGCCCCGCCGGCAGTTGAGCCTGCCGGGCAGCCAGATAGTCGTTCAGATGCGCCGCAGCTTCTTCCAGCGCCTTGGCGGCTTGCCGGGCAGGCGTCGGCAGGGCCGTGGCCGCACCGACGACGAGGCCTTCGCGCAGCGCGTTCAACGGGTTGCTCGGGCCGAGAAGCGCTGGGCGGCCCTGCGCTGCAGCGCGTTCTTTCAGCCACTGCGCCGGCTTCCTCAGATGCTGGTTCGCCTTGTCGTAGTCCGACCCCGGCGCGTTGCTGTCGTAGCCGTTGCGAAACGCACGGTAAGCCGCGCGCTCGTCGATCGTGCAAGCGGCCAAGGCCTGCACCGGATCGGCAGCGTGCGCTACGGCGCTGGCGGCGCGCTGCGCCGAGGCAATCCAGCCACGCAACGAGGTGCCGTCGTTAGACGCGTGACGCCACTTCTCGTCGGCCCGCAGGTACAGGCGTGCGGCTTCGGCCTGGGTCTTGCCCATGGCCGCAGCCGATGGTGCAAGCAGCAGCTCGATCATCTGCATGCCGGAAGGTTCGTCGGCCAGCAGCCGTGCGAGGCCACGTGCCGCCTCGCTGGGCCCAGACGATTCGTCGTGGGTCGCGCCTGGCGGCGGCAGCAATGCGGCAAGCGTTGTCGCCTGCAGCTCGCGCACGAGATCGGCCGCCCGCTGTGTGTCGCCGCCCGCTGCGATGCCGAGCGCCTCGAACGCGATGTTCACAGCCAAGCTCTTCGGCAAGGCGTCGTCGCCGAGGCCGGCCAAGCGATCTTCCAGCGTGTCGCTCCAGGCCCGAACCGCTTCGCGCAAGGGCTGCAAGTTCGCAGCGTTCTCGAAACCAGGGCAGGTTTCCAGCAGTTCGCTGATGGTTTGCGTGCCAATGGCGGCACGGGCCTCGGACGCTTCATGGGCCTTGGCATCTGCCAACGCCCGCGCAGCTTCGCGCCGCTGCACCACGTTCTGCAACGGTTCCTGCTGCTCGCGCAGTTTCTCGGCCGCATGGCTTTGCGCCCACAGGTCTTGCGGGACCACAGCAGCGGCGACGTGTTCGACGTCCTTGATCTGCCGCTCCAACGCATGCTGCCGTTGCTCGAGTTCGCGAGCCTGGGCTTGCAGTGTCGAGAGCGAGCTGCTTTCCTGGGCCTCGATTTTCTGGAGCAGCGCTGCGCTCAGCTCCAGGCGGACAATCCGGTGTTGCCGCTCGGCGATCTGTTGTTCCCGCTCGAGCTCTGTCCGTTCCTCGCGCAGCAGGTCGCGCAAAGGGGAAGTGCCGGTTCCCGAGCTGGGCGTAGGTTGAGGCAGCGGCGCTTCGCCAAGCGATTCGAGCGCCCGCCGCTCTTGCGCGAGCGCGTCGCGAGTACGCGCCAGCGGTTCGCACGTGGCCGCCAGCAGCTCGCTCGTCCACGTGATCGAGTCGCGCACGGTGGCGAGCGCGGCGGCCGTGGCGATGCTCTGCTGCGCCAACGCGTGGGCCTGGTTGGCCAGGTTGCCGGCGCGGCGGGCCGACAACGCGATGTCGCCTTCCGTTCGCTCCAGATGGCATGCCACCAGGTCTTGGGCTGCAGTCGCCTCGTTGACCGCGATGCGCGCGTCCAATGCGGCATGTTCGGCATCGAGCATGTCGACGAAAGCCGAGATGAACTTCTTCGGATCCCCTGGCAGTTCGGCCTCGGCGATGGGTTCGTCGGGCTTCAGTGGCGTGCCTGCATAGCGCAGCAGTTCGGCACGCGCGACCGGCTCACCGCGGCTGACACCGATGACCTTGGCCGCGTCGTGCAGCAGCTTGACCAGCCCGCGGCGCGGTGCCATTGGCAGCGCAGCGGCGGCGGGGGCTTCCGTGGTCAAGGCCTGGGCCCGCGCCACCGGGTCGGCCTCCTTGGCTAGCACCTCGTTTCGGGCCACCAGCGGATCGAGGGTGTACAGCTTGTGGTGGCTCTGCTGGCCGCTGGCGGGCTTGCCCGCATGGGCCATCGTGTTGCCCATGCCCGGCAGGCCAAGGATCGTGGACGATGGGCGCAGAGTGAAACTGGGCATGGCGGTAGCGGTCTGGGGGGGCTGGAAACTGAAGGCGCGCAGTTACCTACCGAGCCGAGCTCCTGGGGGGGCCAAATGCCCTCTGCCAAGCCAGTGTGGGCCGCGGCTTCGCCCCTCACGCCGCCCCAGGCGAAGGTTTGCATGGCGCAGCGAAGCGCGGCCAGAGAAGCGGGCCAGAGCACGCTATCGTTGCGGCCGCGTTTCAACAACAGCGGCCCGTAGCCGCAGGAAGAAAAAATGCCCCGCAAGTTCGTCGACCTGTCGATCTACCTCAAGAACGACGTGCTGTCCGATCCGCCGGCCTTTGCGCCGAAGATTCAGTACTTCAGCCACGACAACACTTTCGAGCAGATCGCGCCTTTCTTCCCCGGCCTGAAGAAAGAGGATCTGCCCGACGGAGAAGGCTGGGCGGTGGAGCTGGTGCAGCTGTCCACTCACAACGGCACTCACCTCGACGCGCCGTACCACTTTCATTCGACTATGAACAAAGCGCTGGGCGAGAAAGAGCGCGCCATCGCCATCGACGAGGTGCCGCTCGAATGGTGCTTCCAGCGGTGCGTGAAGCTCGACTTCCGCCACTTCGCCGATGGCTACGTGGTCAGCGCCGCCGACGTCGAAGCCGAGCTCAAGCGCATCGGCCATGAACTGCAGCCGCTGAAATCGTGGTGGTCAACACCCGAGCCGGCTCGCGCTATGGCGAGAGCGACTATGTGTCGGCCGGCTGCGGCATGGGCTACGAGGCCACGATGTACCTCCTGGAGCGCGGCGTTCGCCTCACCGGCACCGACGCCTGGAGCTGGGATGCGCCCTTCGTCCACACCGCGAAGAAGTACGGCGAGAGCCACGACGCATCGCTCATCTGGGAAGGCCACAAGGCCGGGCGCGACATCGGCTACTGCCACCTCGAGAAGCTGCACAACCTGGAGTCGCTGCCGGCGCACGGCTTCTACATCAGCTGCTTCCCGCACAAGATCCGCGGTGCCTCGGCCGGCTGGACGCGCGCGGTCGCGATCTTCGACGACCTGCTGATGGCCGGTGGTGCTGGCGCGTAAACCAGCGATGCCGGGCGGACAGCCCGGCATCGAACGCTCGGTTCTGCCAGCCTTGGGCGGACAGCAAAACCGTGAGCGCCGTCTGTCGAAGGCTAGGTTAGGGATGTTCTGAACGATGCGAGTTGAAGCGTGCCCGCGGGATCGGCAGGAAGCAGCTCGGTACTTTGGTCACCGATTCAGTGCTTGCCTGGGCGACTGTGGGCCGCGAAGCGGAGGCTTTTGGCCCACGCTGCCATGCTCCACGGCGCACCGGGCGCACTCATACCTTGGCTCCCAACAACTTGCCACGCACCATCCACAGGTTGGACAGCGCGAACAAGGTCATGAGCTGCGCGGTGTTCTTCTTCAACCCGCGGTAGCGCACCTTCACATGCCCGAACTGCCGCCTGATCACCCGGAACGGGTGCTCGACCTTGGCGCGGATGCCGGCCTTGAGTCGCTCCAGTTCGTCAATCAGTTGATGCGAGCGTCGGGTCTTGTCCAGTGCCCGGCGCTTGCCTGGGCGCATGGCGATGTGCCAGGTCACATCCTCGCGGGCATCGGGCCGCTTGTGCGCCCCCTGATAGCCGGCGTCCCCGAAGCCGTCTGTCTCGTCCCCGTGCAGCAAGGCATTGGCCTCCACCACATCGTTGACGTTGCCAGCCGTGCCGCGCACCGTGTGCACCAGACCCGATTCGGCGTCCACCCCGATGTGCGCCTTCATGCCGAAGAACCACTGCTTGCCCTTCTTGCTCTGGTGCATCTCGGGGTCACGCTCGCCCGAGGCATTCTTAGTCGAGCTGGGCGCCGCAATCAGGGTGGCGTCCACCACCGTGCCGGCTCGCAGCATCAGGCCCTTGTCTCTGAGCAAGTCGTTGATCAACGCGAGCATCTGCTCGGCCAGCTTGTGCTTCTCCAGCAAATGGCGGAACCGCAGGACCGTGGACTCATCGGGCAGCCGGGTGCTCCAGTTGTCCAACCCGGCGAACTCCCGGAACAGCGGCACGTCGTGCAGCGCCTCTTCCATCGCCGGGTCGCTCAGCGTGAACCACTGCTGCATGAAGTGAATGCGCAGCATGGTCTCTACGGCAAAGGGCGGACGCCCACGCTTGCCTTCTGGCGCGTAGGGCGACACCAGTTCCACCAGCTCGGCCCACGGAACCACTCGATTCATCTCGTCCAGGAACTCGCGCTTGCGCGTTCGCTTGGTGCTCAGGCTCAGCCCAAGTTCAGCTTGCTTCATGCTTCACATCGTCGTCGCACCGGCTCTCGCGGGCAAGCAGGTTCGCTCTCGGTTTATGCAGAACATCCTTAGCGATCAGAAGAGCTTGTTGAAGAAGGCCTTGACCTTGTCGACCGCCTTCGTGGTCGTCTTGGCGATCGCCTTGGCAGCGCCGGTAACACCTTCTTTCACCTTGCGGGCGGCACCCTTGAACGCACCGCCCACCTTGTTGACGACCTTCTTGCCCGCCTTGCCCACGCCCTCGAAAAAACGCATCAAGCCTTCGAGGTCGATCTCGCCCTTGACACCAAAGCTCGCGCCCACGCCCAGCGCCGCGCCGGCCTTGAGCTCGAACTTCAGCTTGCGATGACCGCCTGGGTCCCTCTTCACTCCGAGCGAGGCTTTTCCTTCCACACCCACGCCACCCAGCGCCGCGGCACTGCCGCCGACCTTGCCCAGGCCGCTCACGCCGACCGAGGCATCCCCCTCGGCCTTGCCGCCGGCAAACGCGTTGGCCTTGGCTTCGATGCCGGCTTCTGGAACCGTCTTGCCGGTGGCCGGGTCGGTCTTCAGGCGCCAGCCGGCCTTGACGCCGCCACCAAGTTCGCCGCCGGCAAAGACGCGGCCAGCGCCTTCCAGCTCGGGTGACAGGTCGATCGGTACCCCGAAAAGCTTCGGCTCCCATGTCACCGGCCGGTAGCCGAAGCCGGCTTCCCCAAAGGCGCCCGCACGCAGTTCGGCACCGGCGCTCAGCTCGACATCTCGAGCAGACAAGCTGAACTTGCCGCCGGCGCTCGTCTCCATGCCGAACAGGCCGTTGGCGTGCAAGGTCAGCTCGCCGGGGCCAGCCTGGATCACATCGACGACTTCGCCTTGCATGCCCATGCCGAAGGCAGCGGTGCCGCCGCGCTTGGTCTCCTGCGTCAGCGTCCACAGGCCCGCGTTGGTCTTCGAGGAGCCATTGCCTTCATTCAGAAGATGGACGTCTTCGTGGCCGCTCTTCCAGGTATTGCGTTTGACATCGTCGTTGGCGCGACCCTCGCGCAGGTCGGGCGTGTAGTTGCCATAGTGCGTTTCGGCGCTGAGGGGAGCGCGCTTGCGCGTCGGCTCGTCCGTGCGGTCGCGCGTGAACCCGTTGTTGCGGCGCGTGGCATCCGGCGTCTTCGCGTCGGCCTGCGTGGACCCACCGGTCTTCTCGTTCGACCACTCGCTTGTCCGCTTCCGCTCGAACTGACGACCGTCCTTGGAGTACTCCAGTTTTCCGTCGCTCAACTTCGGGCTGAAGGCATCGGCTTTCTTGGGTGCGCCCTCTTCGGCCACCCACTCGCGCAGCTCGAGCAGGCCGTTGCCTGTCTTGCCGCCGTCGTGTGGCTTGCCAGCGTCCTTGTCTTGCTTCAGGCGCAGGTTCGTCAGTACGCCTGCAGGGCCGCTTTCGCCGTCCTGGCCGAAGACCTTGGTCTTTTGCAATCGCTGCCAATCAAACGGTTCGCCGCAGGCCTCCGTGTTGGCATGCTCGTCCACGTCGCCACTGAAGAGCCTCGATCCCAGTTGCCGCATGCCGCTGTCCAGCGGGCCGCCTTGCCGCAGCATGTCTCCCAGCTTCACGTTCCGGGACTGCGACGGGTCGGCCAACGGATCGCGCAGTGGCGTGAAGAAGGCTGTCGAGTCCCTTTCGACCCGCGGGCTCTGAGAAGACATGCACGTGCTCCTGTTGAAGATGAATGGCGGGATCCGACTCACCCGCCGCGGGGTGTGCGGCAACCAGTCTGTTGAACCTGCCCGCGACCTACCTGCCGCACGCGAAGCAACTTGGCTCAACGCGAAGGGCTGGGAAGGCGCCAGCGCCGCAGAGCCTTGCCGGGCTGGCCCCGTCAGCGCCTGGGGCCGATGACCGCCGGGTCGTTCATCGCCTGCTCGATGTTGGCCAGGTACTGCGCTGCATGGCTGTTGCTCGGGTCGGCGTTGCCGGACACGTAGTACGCCAGGCCCTGCTCGAGGCCGCCGTGATCGGCAATGCGCTGTGTCAAGTTGGACGCGGCCATGCGCAGCTGAACCGTGGGGCTGTTCAGGTACTGCTCGGTGCTCACCACCTGCGAGCCGACGCGCGCATTGCCCGGCCCGCCATCGGACCACTCGCGCCCGTCGAGGAACTTGCGCGAGATCTGGCCCAGGCCAATGGAGGTGTTGTTCTCGCTCGCGCGATCGAGGTCGCCTTCGGCCTGCATGGACTTGCGGAAGTCTTGCTTGAACGCATTCGATTCCGACTGCAGTTGCGCGCGGAACAGGTTCGGGTCGAGCCCGTACTCGCGCGCCACCTCATCCGCCGCACGGCCGAAGTCGGCCTGCGTCTGGATCTGGCTGTCTTTCTGCTGCTCGTCCCCGCGCAGCACCGGCACGAACCGCGGCTGCGTGCGAGCAGCGGCCTCTTTCACGCTGTGAGCGGCCGGCAGCAGCGTTGACGGCACCGGTGCCGGCGCTGCCACAGGTGCCGCCGTCGAGACCGATGGCACAGGTGAAGGCGCCGCCGATGGCGACGCGGCGGGCGGCGCAAACGACGGCGGTGGCGCAGAGACGGGCAGCGCCATCGAGGGAGGCTGTGGCGCACCCATAGACGAAGGGCCCATCGCCGAGGGCGAGCCGGACAAGCTGTTCAGCAGTGGCGCATGCTGCTGAGAGAGGCTGAACACCAGTTGCTGGAGCAGCGGCACCAGCGTCTGCAGCAGCGTTCCCACTTGGCTCATCAGATTGCCGCCCGGCGCTTGCGATGCCGGCTGCAACGAGAACTGCGGCAGCGACTGAGGCTGCGGCACATCCTGCAGCGAGGCAGCCCACTGCTGCATCGGCGTCATTTCACTGCGCTCCTCCAGGCCGAACACAGGCGAGATGGACGAGAAGGACATGATGCGTGCTCGGCTGGTGTTGGGAGGCCTTCAATGTGCCGGCTGCATGCGCCGTTGGAGCAGCGCATGCGAAGCACCGCCGCTCGCCGCGAAGCTGCCGAGCAGCTGCCCGCAGCCCTTCACGCCGCCATCGAGTCCGCCACGGCCTGGGCGCGGACCGCCGCCAGCATGCGGGCGACGGAGGCTTCTTCCGACTCCTCGTCCTGCTGGTCGTCCTGGGAGCGCTCGATCTCGTCCATCGCAGCCTTCAGGCGCTGCCGGCATTTGTCGAGCTGCTGCTCGCCGCGCTGCACGGCCTGCTGGGCCGAGCGCACTTGCTGGCGAGCCGCTTCGACCTGCTGCTCGGCTTGCGCCACCCGCTTGGCGACGGCCACGGTGCGCTGGGTCGCATCGCTCAGCAAGTGCTGCAGCGTGACGATGTCGCTGGCACGAAACCCCTGCCTGTTGGACGAGGTGTTGAACAGCTTGTCGCGCTGGGCTTCTTCCTGCGCGCGACAGTTCTTTTCCTCGTCGAGCACCTGGCCGAGTGAACTCACCTGCCCGCGCAGATGCTGTTGCGCCGCCTTCACGGCGTCGTCGAGCTGCCCCAGGCGCCGCTGCTTGAGTTTGACCAGCGTGCGCAGGCCTTGAATGGTGCTCATGGTGTTTCCGCTGACCCGCAGCGAAGGTGCGGGTGTCGCCGCCAGATTGCCTGCAGCGACGCCGCAATGAGCCTTGCCGTGCGAACGCCACGCTGCGAAAGCGAAGCGGTGTGGGCGCGACGTTCTCAGTTCACCACCACGCGACTCCAGCCCAATGCTCGGTGGACTGGCTCTCGCGATGGCCGCGCCAGGCGGAACTCGGGTTGGGCGGCATGTCACAGAGGCTGTCGGCACCTGCGGCTTGTGCTGCCAGCTCTTGCCACCCGGCGGGCAGCGTGGGGGCAACTTGAACCAACGCATCCACGCAGTCGGGGTCGAATTGCATGCCGCGCCCACGTCGGATGTACTCCAGCGCACTGCTCTGCGACCAGGCCGGCTTGTAGGGCCGGACGCTGACCAACGCGTCGAAAACATCGGCCACCGCAACGATGCGCGCACATTGGGGGATCGAGCGCCCGGCGAGACGAAACGGATAGCCCTGCCCGTTCCACCATTCGTGGTGCGACAGCGCCACCGCGACGTCCACCGCTTTGGCGTCCGGATCGCCAGCGCCCTGGTTCATCAGCAACCAGGCGCCCAGCACGGCATGCTGTTCCACACGGTCTCGCTCTTCTCTCGCCAACGCCTGAGGCTTGGCCAGGAGCACCTCGTCGATGAGTTGTTTGCCGATGTCGTGGGTGCGCGCGGCCTGAACGATGGCCTGCGCCTGTTCGTCTGGCAAGCAAAGCGGCGCGCACAACAAGCCTGTCAACCAGGCTGTGCGCAATCCATGGGCATCGGCTTCGGCGGTCATCGCTGGGGGCGGGCGAATCAATCAATCAATCGTTGCACCGAGTTTAGGAAGCGCATCCCCCGCAAGACATGACGAATGCCTGATGAATTCGTGATGACACACGGATTCGAAGCTTCGGCACCGCCTTGTGCGCAGCCATGACACTGAGCGAACAGCACATCCGTCGATCCGAAAAAACCGGCGGCGGGCACGGCCTCAGAAATAGATATCTGCGGCATTGCTCATTGTGTCGAGACGGACACTCGCCATTGGTCTCTGCTTTGGTGTTCACAGCGAGTGGTGCTCCGTGAACATTTTCACGACTTCCCCGAAGCAGCATCAGCCCACCATGCTTCCGTCATGATTCGGTCACCCCTTCGGCCCGGCACTCTGCCAAAGTCCCTTCAACTTGATTGCAGGCGCACTCTCTCGGCCGCAACGAAGTGACTCAACAAGACGACCTGCCGCTGACGCTGCTGTTCTTGGTGACGCAGCGCTGGCTGGTGTCCGGGCTCACCTCCGGCGCCGTCAAGGGCTGAATCTGACCAACTCCATGGCCTCGATCGCATAGAAGGTTAAGCGTTTTATCTCTGGAAGGACGACCCCTTCCACTTCAACAACCCGGCAGAGGATCTGCCTTTGAGGAGACTGACGATGAAGAGCCTTCCCCCCGTTTCGTTGCGCGCCTGCGCGATTGCCTCGGCGCTGCTGCTGAGCGGCGCGGCCCACGCGCAATTCAGCACCGACGGCTACTTCCGGGCCGGCACCGGCGCCGGCACCAAGGACAACTCGGTGCAGTGTTTTGCCCTCAGCGGCGACGGCCTGAAGTACCGCCTGGGCAATGAATGCGACACCTACGTCGAAGTCAACCTGAAGAACACCTTCAAGGTCGGTGACCTGCAGTTCAGCGGCAACATCATGCCGGTGTGGGCCGGCAGCGGCACGAGCGCCAGCGACGCAGGTCTCGGCCAGGCCTTCCTCGAAGGCAGCGGCTTCGACTTCGCACCCAAGGTCAACTTCTGGGCCGGCAAGCGCTACTACGGCCGCTCGGAAATCCACATCACCGACACCAAGTACACCCAGCTCGACGGCACCGGTGCCGGTGCGGACAACATCGAGGCGCTGGGCGGCAAATTTGGCGTGGCGTACTTCCGCCGCGACACGGCCAAGAACGGCGCGACCCCGCCTGCGGACACCGGCTGGGGCACCGCCTCGCGCGTCAACCTCGAGTACAGCACCAACAACGTCAACCCCGGTGGCTGGTTGCGGATACTCGCCGGCTTCGTCCACAGCGAAGAGACCTATGTCGACGGTACGGGCAACACGATCGATGGCCGCAAGGGCGCCTCGCTGACGATCCAGCACTACCAGCACAACCTGTTCGAGCTTGGTGGCGGCAACACGATCTGGTTGCAGTACGCGCAAGGTTCGTCGGGCCTGAACGGCGGGTTCGCCAAGGCCTTCAACAACCCGGGTACCGACGGCAACGATTGGGTGCCCGACCAGACCGGCAACAACTGGCTGGAAGATCACAGCACGGCCAAGAACTACCGCATCGCCGACACCTTTACCTGGCAGGTTGGCGCGTTCGGCGGCCAGGTGCTGGCGCACCTGCAGGAGAGCGACAACGTGCACCCCACGTCGCCGTTCAAGACCCGCGGCACCACCGTCGGCGGCCGCGTGGCTTACGCGTTCACGACCAACTTCAAGCTGGTCGGCGAAGCCGGTGTCTCGACCAAGAAGGTCGGCGACAACGACACCCAGCGTCTGACCAAGTTCACGATCGCCCCGACCCTGGCCACCGGCACGGGCTTCTCCGACCGCCCCGAACTGCGCCTGTTCTACACGCGTGCGAACTGGAACGACGCCGCAGCGGCTGGCGGCAACGGCCTGCCGACGGACAAGACCAGCGGCAACCGCTACGGCGTGCAAGCCGAAATCTGGTGGTAGGCCGGCAGATCTTTGTCCAGCGTAGAGACTGGTCCGCAAGCGTTCCATGAAGTGGTAGCCGCAATCATGCGATTTCCTTCGGCGAGCAAGAATTGCTTTGTCATCCTGATGGCTGCCATTGCGCCTCACACGGTATTCGCGGTCGACGCGTGGCGGCTTGGGCTCCCACCGGGGCTTCTGCCCGTCCGCCCGGTCGAGCAGAACGCGCCGAGTCCTGCCGCGTCGGCTGCGGCCCTCACCGTGGTGCAGTCCGCGAAAGTGGCGCCAGCATCCGGCAGCGGTGTCAGCATTGCGCCTGTCGCGAACCTTCGCGGCGACTTCATGAAGGGCGCCGATGTATCGATGCTCGAACAGATCGAGCGCGCAGGCGGAAAGTTTTACGACGAACATGGTGTGCAGAAGGATTGTCTGCAGATCCTGAAGGACAGTGGCGTCAACTGGATTCGCCTGCGGCTGTGGCACACACCCGTGAATGACAGCGACGTGCTGGAAGGCGGCCGCGTCATCTCACGCGCAGGCGAACCCAAGGGGGGCGGCAACAACGATCTCGCGACAACGCTCAGGCTCGCCAAGCGGGCGAAGACATTGGGCCTGAAAGTTCTGCTCGACTTTCACTACAGCGACTTTTGGGTCGACCCGGAGAAGCAGAACAAGCCGGCGGCGTGGCGCAACCTGCATGGCACCGAACTCGAGCGCGAGGTCTATCGCTACACGGCGCAAACGCTCGAAGCGTTTTCCAAGGCCGATGTGTTTCCCGAGATGGTGCAAGTCGGCAACGAACTCAACGGCGGCATGCTCTGGCCTGACGGCAAGACGTGGCGAGATCGGCCCGATGAGAAGATCGGCGGTGATGACGCCTTTGCAGCCCTGCTGCGGCAAGGGGTGCAGGCCGTGCGTGATTCCGATCCCCGAGCCGGTACGGGCAGGCGCGTGCTGATCGCCATTCACCTTGCCACCGGTGGCGACAACGCGCTCTACCGCCGCGTGTTCGATGGCCTGGCCAAGCACCAGCTCGACTTCGACATCATCGGGTTGTCGTTCTACCCGTACTGGCACGGACCGATCGACGACCTGCGCGCCAACATGGATGACATCTCTGCGCGCTACGGCAAAGAGGTCGTGGTGCTGGAGACGGCCTATGCCTACACGATTGCCGACGCGGATGGGTTCACCAACTTGTTCTCCGCCATGAATCAAAAGGACGGCGGATACAAAGCCACGGTGCAGGGCCAAGCCAGCATGGTGCGCGACGTGATCGATGCCGTGGCGCAAGTGCCGAGCAATCGTGGCCGGGGCGTGTTCTATTGGGAACCGGACTGGATTCCCGTGCGTGGCGTGGGCTGGCGCACCGGCGAAGGCAACGGCTGGGAGAACCAGGCGATGTTCGACTTCAACGGTCGTGCTCTGCCATCGCTGGCGGTGTTCAAGCGAGTCTCAGAACCGGGTGGTGCCGGTCCTCATATCGCGGCCAGCGAGCCGATCAAGCTGACGGCGTTTGTCGGGGAAACCTGGCAGGCACCCGAATCGATCAAGCTGCCTTTCGATGACGATGCCGAGCGCACGGTGCGAGTCGAATGGGCACAGGCAAGCCCGGCACAGCTCGCACGCGCAGGCCGCTTCGAACTGACGGGCTGGGCGGCACCGTACGCGACGGCCATCAAGGCTTGGGTCGACGTGATTCCTCGCAGCAACCTGTTCGATGACCCGGGGTTCGAAAAGGGCTCGCTTGAGGGCTGGACCATCCAGGGTGACAAGGTCGCCGTCACCAACGAGCGCAACGCCGGCAATGCGCACAACGGCATGCGCTCGCTGCACTACTGGTGGGCCGAACCGTTCGGGTTCCAGGTGGCCAAGAAGTTCGTGAACCTGACGCCTGGTACCTATCAGTTCCGCGCCTGGGCGGCAGGCGGTGGCGGTGAAGAAACGCTGGAGCTGTTTGCTCAAGCTTGCGGCGATGGCACTGCGCCCAGAACATCAATCGTCAACAGGGGCTGGCACCAGTGGAAGCAATACACCATCAAGGGCATCAAGGTGACACAGAGTGAATGCACGGTGGGCATCCACGTCGAATCGCAACTCGGAAGATGGGGCAATGTCGATGATGTGGAGTTTCTCCGCGAAGAATGAGTATTCGTGACGAACGATGGGTGATCCAGAACTCGTGCATGTCCAGAACTCGTGCATGGTCAGATCGTGATCCCGGCTCATCCCGAAAAATGCGACGAATTCATCAGGAGATTTCTATGAAGAAAACCTTGCTACTCCCACTGCTCATCGGCCTGAGCGTGGCCCAGGCCAAGGTGGTGGTTCGCCAGCAGGGCGGCGATATCGAGGTCGAGTTCCAGTACAACGACGCCCGGGCCGGGCGCGTGGTCGTGGCCGGCGATTTCAACCAGTGGTCCTTGTCGAATGCGGTGATGACCAAGGGCTCCGACGACATCTGGCGTTATGTTCTGCGAGGCGTCAAGCCGAGCGATGTGCTGCAGTACAAGTTCGTGATCGGGACTGGCTCTCAATGGCTCCTCGATCCCGAAGCTCCCGATACCGTTTCCGACAACAAGGGCGGCAAGAACGGGCAGGTCGTGGTGAAGCAGTTGCTCAAAGCGCCCAACGACGACATCCCTGCAGACATCGGCAAAGCGGGCGAGACGCTGGTGGGGCCAGTGGACATGCCGGCGAGTTCTGCCAAGCTGCCCGCCGACGGCTCCCGCAACCTGGTCCCCGATTCCGGTTTCGAGAGTGGCGACTTCAGCGCCTGGACAGCGCGCGGCGATGTGGATGTACTGTCCGTCGAACGCAATGCAAGCAATGCGCATGCTGGCGACAGCGCTTTCAAATATGCCGCCAACCGGCCATTCAAATTCCTGCTGCTCAAGCGCTTCGTCGGGCTGAAACCGGGCAGCTACAGCTTCAAGCTGTGGGCCTCGGGCGGTGGCGGGGAGTTGAGCTCGAAGATGTTCACGCGCGATTGCGGTGTGCCCCCGCAGACTGCCAGCATCGTCAACACCGGTTGGCAGCACTGGAAGCAGTACGTGATCAAGGGTGTGTCGATCGACAAAGGCGAGTGCACGATCGGTTTGTTCATCAGTGGGCAGCCCGGCAATTGGGGCAGTGTCGACGACGTTGAATTCACAGACGAGGCGACTTGGACCAAGATCAAGATCGAACCGACACGCTGACGGGGCGCTGAGCGTGAAAGACGAGTCGATCATGTGGCCGATGAATGTTCGAATGGGCAACCTGCGGAGTCGAGGCCAGCGTGGCCGCCGCAATTGCGTGAGAAGGATCGGCGCGCAGACGGTACCGCTCGCGCTGGCGTTCTTGATGGTCCACGCCGTTGCGCAGGGGACGATTGACCCGGACTACGGCAAGTCGGACCGGGCCTTGCGAGCGGCTGAATCGCCGATGCGCTGGATCAAGTTGCATGCCGAACCGTCGCATGCAGCCCCCTCGGTCCCGGCCCGCGAACCGACGGTGCCAGTACGGGCAGCCGTACAGACGGAACCCGCTGGAAAGTCAAAGTCAAAGGCCGCGGCCAAGTCAGGCCCTGCAAAACCATCGGCTCAGTTGGCAAGCGCAGCGAGTGCCGCGTCCGCGACCGCTCCAGATTCGGCCAATCCTTTGGCAGAGAAAACCACAGCCCCGTCACTTGCGCGCAACGTGCCACCGCCTGCGGCGGATGATGTTCCAGAGCTCGTCTTTGTCGAACGCGCGGAACCCGCCTGGGACGCCACGACAATGACCGAACTGCGGGTTGCACGCGTGGAGGTGCGCTTCGATGTCGCGACCGACGGCCGCGCTTCGTCGCCGCGAATTGTCAGCAGCAGCAACAAGCTGCTCGACAAGGTCGCACTCGACACGATTCGCAAATGGCGCTTCGAGCCCATCGGCAAACCGCGTTCGGCCACTGTCGAGTTCGGTTTCGACCTCGATGCCGGGCGTGAAGACGCGCCGGCTGCTGAATTGACCGCGATCGAGCAACCCGGGCCTGAATGGAGCGACGCGCTGACGCAAAAGCTGCGCAAGGGTCAGGCTCAGGTGCGTATCAACGTTGGCACGGATGGCCGGCTCGCGCGCTACGAGTTGCTCAGCTCCAGCAACCCGCTGCTCGCTGACCCGATCATCACGGCGCTCAAGCGCTGGCGGTTCCGGCCGATCGAGAAGCCCATTTCGGCCATCGTCGAGTTCGGTTTCGATCTTGACCGCGCGGCGCGCTGAGCGTCCATCAAAGTTCTTCATCACCACAAGGGGAAAACATGAAAGTGACTGGTATGTCGGAGGATTTGTACAAGGCGGTGATTAAGCGATTAATCCATAGAGTCTTGCGATCACTGTTTGCAAGCTTGATCATGGCGGTCGCCGTGGTGTGGCCTCACGCTGCACAGGCGGGATCGACGAGCACCGATTTCTACACAGGTGCTGATCTGTCGCTGCTGCCGTACATGGAAAGTCTGGGCCAGACCTTTACCGACGGCGGGCAGCCCGAGCCAGTGCTGGCCACGTTCAAGAACCACGGCAGCAACATCGTGCGCGTGCGGCTGTGGGTCAACCCCAGCAAGGCCGACATCCAGGTCAATGACCTGGCCTATACCGTCGCATTGAGCCAACGGGTCAAGCGTGCAGGCCTCTCCCTGCTGCTGGACATCCACTACTCCGACACCTGGGCCGACGCCGGCCAGCAGGCCAAGCCCGCCGCTTGGTACAGCCTGAGCGACGATCAACTCAAGGCGCAGGTGAAGAGCTACACCGCCGACGTGATCGCCACGATGCGCAAGGCCGGCGCCATGCCCGACATTGTGCAGATCGGCAACGAGACGACGGACGGCATGCTGTGGCCCACCGGGCGCATCTCGCTGACCGGATGGAGCGGCTTCAGCACGCTGCTCAAGGCCGGCATTCAAGGGGTGAAGGAAGGCCGTGGCACCGCGCCCATGCCCAAGATCATGGTGCACATCGATCGCGGTGGCGACTGGGGTGCAGTGCAGTGGTACTACGACAACCTGGCTACCCAAGGGGTGGAATACGACATCATCGGGCTGAGCTACTACCCCTACTGGCATGGCAGCCTCGACGTCGCCAAGACCGTTCTCACCAACGCCGCGAACCGCTACGACAAGCACGTGATGGTGGTCGAGACCGGCTATCCGTTCGAAGGCACCTGGAGCGGCAGCTGGATCACGCACCCGATCACGCCGGCGGGTCAACGCCAATTCCTGATCGACCTCGTGACCCACGTGCGCAACCTGCCCGAGGGGCGTGGTATGGGTGTTGTGTTCTGGGCGCCCGAGTGGATCTGGGTGACCGGCCAAACGTCGAGCTGGGGCTGGAAGACGCTGTATGACGACAACGGTGGCGCACTGCCCGGCATCGTCGCGCTCGGCGGCCTGCTGGATCCGAGCCGTTACTACCGCATCGTCAACCGCATGAGCGGCAAGGCGCTGCAGGTCGGTGACGCCTCCGGCTCGAATGGCGCGGTCATCTCGCAGTGGGCATTCGGCGGCGGCTCGCATCAGCAGTGGTCGTTCGCCGGCAACACCGATGGCTACTTCACACTGAAAGCGCGTCACAGCGGCAAGGTGCTGGACAACGTGGCATCCAGCAACGATGGCGCCTACGTGGTGCAAAGCGCGCCGACAGGCACTGCGTCGCAGCAATGGGATTTCGTCGACGTCGGTGGCGGTTACTTCAAGATCGTCAATCGCCAAAGTGGCAAGGTGCTGGACAACGCCAGCGCCTATGCGAACGGCGGCTGGGTATCGCAATGGACCTACTGCAACGGACTTCAGCAGCAGTGGAGCATCGTGCCTGTGAACTGAGCGCATGAAGAACGATCGGGAATTTCGCCTGGCCGTCCATGGCGTCGGGTGGCTTCCCGATTTTGCTGCCGGAAACGGCCAATCTCTGGGTCAATGAGAATGAGAAGGGGTGAATGATGAGGACAGGATATTCAATCGTGCGCTGGGTCGGTGCCACACTGGCCGCGCTTCTGATGGCCTCCGCGCCGGTCGTCCGAGCGGCCGCGTTTGCACAGGGGGCTGATGTGAGCTGGGTCGACCAGGAAGAGGCCGCCGGCTATTCGTTCTACAACAGCAACGGCGTCAAGGAAGACCCGTTCGTGCTGCTGAAGAACATCGGGGTCAATGCAATTCGCCTGCGTGTGTGGGTGGATCCATCTGGTGGGTGGTGCAATGCCGCCGACACGCTGTACAAGGCCAAGCGTGCCAAGGAACAGGGCCAGCGCATCATGATCGACTTCCACTACAGCGACAGCTGGGCCGACCCGGGCAAGCAGACCAAGCCCAAGTACTGGGGCAGCCATTCCGTTGCGCAGCTGAACACCGATGTCTACAGCCACACGCATGACGTCCTCAACTACCTGAAGTCGAATGGCATCACGGTCGAGTGGGTTCAGGTCGGCAACGAGATCAACGGCGGCATGCTGTGGCCCGAAGGCAGCACGTCCAACTTCAGCCAGCTCTCGGGCCTCATCAACAGCGGGTACAACGCTGTGAAGGCCGTGTACCCCAGCGCGCTGGTGGTGCTGCACCTGGCCAACGGCCATGACAACGCGAAGTTCCGCCGGTTCTTCGACGGTGTGAAGAACGGCGGCGCCAAATGGGACGTGATCGGCATGTCGCACTACCCGACCGCCAGCAACTGGGCCAACCGCAACATCAGCATCGCGGCCAACATGAAGGACATGGTGGCGCGCTACGGCAAGCCGGTGCTCGTGGCCGAGGTGGGCATGGACTGGCAGCAGGCCGCCGCCACAAAGAGCATGCTGGGCGACCTGCTCACCCGGACCAAGGCGCTCGGCTCCAAAGGCCTGGGTGTGTTCTATTGGGAACCGCAGGCCTACCCCGGCTGGCAGGGCTATACCTTGGGCGCATTGAACGGCTCGAGTCAGTTCACCAAGGCCCTCAGCCCGTACACCGACTGAGCTGCAGCAATCTGCCACGCGCCAGATGTGGAGGCAAGAGGAGAAATAGCATGGCCTCTGCCGCTGACCATGTGTGGCGCAGCACAAGCGAAGGTCATCGGTCGCCAGGTGGGGTCCGAGATCGAGGTCGAGTTTCAGCACCAGGCACGCGCCAGAAGCGTGGTGGTGGCCGGCAGCTTCAACCAATGGTCGCTGTCGGTAGCACACCGGCGGGAACTCGTTCAAGTACACCATGGGCACATCGTTCAAGGTGCTGCTGCTCAGGCGTTTCACCGGGCTCGCGCCGGGCATGTACAGCTTCCATGGCTGGGCTGCAGACGGTGGTGGCGAAACATCGCTGCGCTTGTTCGCACGAGATTGCGGCGGCCCTGCTATGTCCACGGCAATGGTCAGCACCGGCCAGCAAAACTGGAAGCAGTTCACGCTGAAATGCATCCTGGTCAAGAAGGGTGAATGCACTCTCGGCCTGCATGTGGACGCGCCCGCGGACACGTGGGGCAACATCGACCACCAGCTGCGCAGTCCAGGCACAGCAGGCCTCGCTGACCGATGCCGACCGTGCTCGTCGCGATGCCGATTCATCGTTGCGCTGGATCAAGCTCCACGCTGAGACCGTTGCTGCAGCGGCACCGCTCCCCACTCGCGTCACGCGAGCCGGAACCAGTCGCCATCGACCAAGCCGAACCCCGATGGAACTCAAGTGTCATGCAGACACTGCGAAAGGGACGGGTACAGCTGCTATTCGAGGTAGGTCCCGACGGCAACATCGTGCGTACCGCGGTCGTGCGCAGCAGCGTCCCGCAACTGACCGTGCCGGCGCCGGAGGCAATGCAGCAGTAGTACTTCCGGCCCATTGCCAAGGCACGCACCGCCAGCATCGAGTTCGGTTTCAACCTGGACCGCTGACGTCATCGGCTCCAGTGCATCAACATCATGATCGCTTGGGCCTGTTTCACTCGCGGATGGACGGCACCACACGGGCACTGCGGCCTTGTAGCCACGCCTGCGAAAATTCGTTGCCACCTGTCCGCCGCGAAGCCAACGAGCCAGTCGTCAAGCCATCGTGCTCCGTGTCAGAAAACTCAGTGTCGTCGACGGCACTGAGGGCGTCCTCGCGAATCAGGACGCTGGGCAGCGCCTGACCCTGATGGCGCAGCAGGCACCAGATGCCGGGTTGGTCCGGCCGCGTGCCGGTGCGCAGCACTTCGGCAACGACCTTGGGGCTGCAATCGTCGATGCCGGGCGTGAGCACCCGTTGGCCGATGTCGAACCGGCCCCAGGCCAGCGTCAGTTCGACGCCGAAGGGCCAGGCGCCCTGAACGTTTCCGACCTGCCGCTGCAATGACAACATCCGCAGCACGGCCTGTGCATGAGAGGGGCTTGAGTCGCTGGTGTGCATGAAGAGCTTCCGGTGGACCTTGCGAAGCGCGGTCTGCGCGACGCCTGGAAGCAGTGTTTTGCACACGGTGCCTGCATGCGCGGCACCATGCGAAGTGCCCGACGGAAGTGCGAATGCCGGGACGGCGACACACCGCCTGCGCAGTTCAGCGGCGCTGCACCTCGAAGGCCAGGAACTGGTTGATCTGCAGCGGGTGGAAGTTGTCGTCGGACACCAGCAGCAGCGTGGCGTTGCCGTTCGGCAGGCGCAGCCCCCAGGCGGCGCCCTCGATGTTGTCGGTGTCGATGCCCGCGGCGGACAGATCGAGCACGAGGCGCTTGCGCATGGCGGTGAAGCCGCCGCCCTGCAGCGACGCCGTCCGGCTCACGTCGGTGGCACCGGCCACGCTGGCCTCGTAGAGGCGGATGGCGAACCGGAAGGCGGCACCCTCCTCCACCTCGCGGCCCGAGCGCTCGACGACGAGCAGCGTGCCTGCATCGGTCGACAGGATCTCGCTCACGCCATTGTCGGCACGGCGACGGCCGCCAGTGGGCGGCAGCGGGATCGGGTCCACCGGGTACGCGTACTGGCCCAGCACACGCCCTTGCCGGTCTAGCCGGGTGAAGCGCGCGAAGCCGCCTTGCTGCAGCGTCGGCACCGGGCCGTCCTCGTAAAGCGGTGCCTCCATTGACACCCACAAGGACGACGCATCGGGCGTGAAGGCCAGGCCTTCGATGGCGAGGTTGTCACGCACGCCGAGCTCGGCCTCGGGATGCACGTGCAGGTTCTCCGGCAGCCGCAGTTCAGCGATGAAACGGCCGTCGCGCGATGCACGCCGAACGAAGGGGTTCAGGCCGAGTTTGCGATCGCCTTCGCTGGACCAGACGAGATCACCGCCGACGGGGTCGATCCTCAAGGCCTCCGGGTCCGGCACCTCGCCGCCTTGCTGCTGCCCGGGGAAGACGCTGCCGTCGGCCTGCCGGAGCGGTACGACGCCAGTCACGCGGATCGAATGAATGCCCGACGCGTCGAGATCGATGGCAGCAGTGTAGAAGCGTGCCGGCGCCCGCGCTGAGCGGTCGTCGCTCAGCAGATACCACACGCCGGTCGCGGCATCGCGGTCGATGCCCGAGATGCCGCCGAAGTCGCGCAGGTTGCCCTCGGGCTGCCGCGCCAAGGTCGCACCGCCGAGAAAGCGCAGTGCGAACGAAGGAGCCAGCTGCTGGCCTGCCGCCACGGGGGTGACGGCGGCAGGCCCCGGCGTGCCGGCACAGCCGGCCAGCACCAGGCCGAGCGTGACGGCAGCAGCGCGCAGCGCGGCCCTGGCGGCGCTCAGATGTCGAGCTTGGCCCACAGCACGACGGTGCGCGGGGCACCGATGAAGTACCGGCCGACGGTGGACGGCGAGGTCATCAGCTCGGGCGCGATGCCGGAGATGTATGCCTTGTTCCCAATGTTCTCCACGTTCAAGCCCACGCTGGCGCGGCTGAAGCTGTACGAGGTGTTGAGTCCGAACAATGCATAGCCTGGCAGCCGCTCGTCGACGCCAGTGGTGGTCCCGACGCGCGGGTTGGCATAGTAACCGGCCCGGCTGGACACGTAGCGTCCGTTCAGGGCGAGCTTCACGTCGTCCATCGGTCGCCATGTCGTTTCGAGGAACAGGTTGTGCGGAGCAATGCCGACGAGTTCGGCGCCGTCGCGGATGAACCCCTTCTCCGGGTTGCCGTTGGCGTTGACGTTGCTCAGCTTGTACTCGCCCTTCTGATACGTGTAGGCGCCGTACAAGCGCCAGCTGTCGCCCAGCCGGCCGCTGTAGGTGGCCTCCACGCCGCGGATGCGGCGCCCCTGGTCCACGTTCTCGGAGTTGAGCGTGCCGACGATGTCGGCAGCCACCGTCTCCTTCGAGTCGATGACGAAGGCCTGCACGCCGGCCGCGTAGTTCTCACCCTTCTGGCGCAGACCGAGGTCGAACGCGTTGGCGGTGTCCATCTTGTTGACGGTTGTGGCCGCAGTCAGCGTAGCAGCCGATCCACCTTCGAGCGTCGCGTCGGTCACACTGGCTGCATTCTTGGCATAGCCGGCAAAGACCTCGGTCGTTTCGGACAGCGAGTACACAGTGCCGATCTTCGGCAGCACGCCGGAATTGACGTTGGCCTCGTTGACGTAGTTGTAGCGGCCGGCGGGGAACGCGGTTGTGGGCCTTGAGTCGTGGATCGGGGCCTTGTAGTCCACGCGGTTGTCGAGGTAGGTTACGCCGTAGTCGAACTTGAGCCGATCGTCGAGGAAGCTGCTGCGGTTGGCCACATAGACCATGGCGATCTGGTTGTCCCAGTGCTTGTCTTCGCTGGTGGCGCTGGCCGCGTCAGAGTAGGCCGGGCCGGACGCTTCGTCGAGCACGGGGTACCAGTTGCGCACCTGGCTGCGCTTGGAGCGCTCGTACCAAGCGCCTGCGCGCCAGTCGATCAAGTCGCTTTGCTTGCCGCCCAGCTCGGCCAGCACGCCGCGCCGGACCATGTCGTATTCGTTGGCGCGGAAGTAGATGCTGCTGGCACTGCCGTCCAGCCCGGGGAAACCGGCATTGCCAAGCCCCGTCTCCTTGCCGATGCCGCTTTGCGTGTGGTAATAGCCCTTGGCCGTGAGCTTCAGATTGTCAGCCAGCGGGAACTCGCCGTCGAGATAGGTCAACACGTCTTTGCGTGGGTTGCCCTTGAGTTCGCGGTAGTTGCGGTCGTTGGACACCACACCGAGCCACTTGTCGGTGTAGCCGTCGTTCTTCGGGTTGGTGTTGAACTGCGCCAAGGTCACGATGTTGGTGCCGCTTTCTTCCTTGCGGTCGTTGTAGCTGCTGTGCAGCTTGACCACCGAACCGCCGTCGAGCTTGGCCACTGCCTTGAAGTCCACGTGGTCCCGCGTGTTCTTGCCGGCAGGGTCTTCGACATACGAGACGTCCCACTGCTGGTGTGACAGGCTCAGGTAGCTGGTCACCCCGGGAACCAGCTCGCCGCTGTCCACCCGCGCGAACACGCGACCGAAATCGGCACTGCCGGCCGCAGTCTCGGCACGCATACCGAAACGGCGCTCAGGGTCCTGGGTCAGGTAGTTCACGTGGCCGGCCAGCGCCTGGTGCGAAGGTGAACCCACCACGCCGGCCGACTGGGAAACGTCCACGCCGGCCAGGTTGCTGGAGTCGAAGTAGCGCGTCGGCACCGAGCCGCCGCCGAGCGTAGTGCGGCCGTTCGGAATGCCGTCGATCGAAAAGCCGATGCTGTCCTTGGCGAAGCCGCGCATGTTGATCGTGCTCTCGAAGCCGTCGCCGCCGAAGGCGTTGGACGAGCCCATCTGGATGCCGGAGACGCGCTCGAGCACTTTGTCGGCACTGACGCCGGGTGGGTAGTAGTCCAGATCGGCCGCGGTGATCTTGACGTTGGCCCGCGCCTGTTTCGCGCCGATGGCATTGCCAAAGACAGTCACCTTTTCCATCGTCGTGCTCGCCTGCGGTGCAGAGGCGGGTGCGGCCGGTGCCGATACCGGTGCGGACGCCTCAGATGCGGGCACGACGGGCGGCGCAGACGCAGGTGCAGATGCCGGCTCGGATGGAGCTTTGGGAGCTTCCTGTGCGAACACAGGGAGCACTTGGGTGGTGATCAGGAACGCCAGCAGATTGCAGGGCAGGCCGTGGAAGGGTCGCATCGCTTGTGACTCCGTATGGGCAGTTGAATGAAGGTCTGTGCTTGGAACTGAACGCACCGTCAATGTATTCATGGTACGTACCAGTTGTCAATCAGCTTGCAAGAATGGAGCCAAGTCAGGCAAATGCACGCACTCATACACCTCGGGATTTGAAGTGCTGCGTGCGCCGATCAATGCCCATCATTGACATGATGGTACGTACCACTATAGGATGACAGCACCATGACGATTCCGGGCGAACATTGAGGACCGACACGCACACCCAGCCCAGGATGGGGCAGACCATGGCCACGGCACGAATCAACACCACTTCGACACACCGCTACAAGCAGCTCGCAGACATCGTCCGCGGCGCGATCGAGCAAGGGCTCCTGAAGGACAACCAGGCGCTGCCGTCCGAGCGCGAGCTGGCCGAGAAGTACGAAGTCAGCCGCGACACGGTGCGCAAGGCCGTGCGCTACCTCGAGGAACGCGGCGTCATCTATAGCGACCACGGGCGCGGCACCTTCGTGGCACCGGCCATCGTGCGGCGCATGTCGCGCTTCATCGACAGCTTCTCGCAGGACACGCAGTTGCGCGGCGGCGTGCCGGGCCAGCGCATCCTGGCCGTCGAATCCACGGCCGCCTCGATGGGCGTCGCCGGGCTGCTCGGCGTGGAGCCTGGGCACCCGCTAACGCGGGTGAGGCGCGTGCGCTTGATCGATGGCTCACCGGTCGGCCTGCACGACGCCTACTTCCCCTTGCCGCGCGGCGCGAAGGTGGAGCCGGCGGAAATCGAGCAAGCGCAGTCCCTGTACAAGCTGCTGACCGACAAGTTCGGCTTCGCGCCGGCCGAGGCGGTCGAGAACCTGTGCGCCGCCGTGGCCGACGCGGAAGACGCACGCCTGCTCGGCATTGCCGAAGGCGCGCCTATTCTTTTGTGCGAGCGCATCACCTTGTCCGACCGGCGCGAGCCGATCGAATACTGCGTGATGAAGTACGTGTCGAGCTACCGCTACAGCACACGCATCGCCAAAACCAGCGGCGCGACCTGAAATCATGAAACCGCTGCTGCGCTCGCTGCTCGTCCAGGCCGCCTGGCTGGTGGGCTTGTTCTCGCTGCTGTATGGGCTGGCAGCGCTGGGCAAGCATGCCGACGTGCGCAGCTCGGGCACCGTGAAGCTGCGCGCGGCGCTTTTCATCAACGGCACGCTGGGCGACAAGTCGTTCTTCGACGCAGCCGCCAGCGGCATGCGCCAGGCGCGCGACACCCTGCCGGTGACGGTGAGGGTAGTCGAAGGCGGCACCGACCCGACACGCTGGCAGGCCGCGCTCACCGACCTGGCCGACAGCGGCGACTACGACCTCATCGTGGCCGGTACCTTCACGATGGTGCCGTACGTGCAGGCGCTGGCCGAGCAGTACCCCGACGCGCGCTTCGTGGTCTTCGATGCCGCGGTCGACTATGCCAAGTGCCGCTGCCAGAACGTGCACTCGATCCTGTTCCGCCAGAACGAAGGCGCCTACCTGGCCGGCTACCTGGCGGCGCGGCTCGACCAGGCCGGCCTGCCCGGCGTGCCACCCCACAGCGGGTTGGGCGTGGTGGGCGGCATGCAGTTCCCGGTCATCGACGACTTCATCGTCGGCTTTCGCGCCGGTGCGCAAGCCGCTGTGCCCGGCGAGACGGTGCTCACGCAGTACGCCAACTCGTTCTCCGATCCGGCCGCCGGCAAGGAGATTGCCAAGGCACAGTTCGGCCGTGGCGTCGGGCTGGTCTTCCATGCCGCCGGCGCCACCGGCCAAGGTGTGAATGAAGCGGCACGCGAGGCTCGCCGCTACGCCATCGGCGTCGACATGGACCAGTACGCGATGTACCGCACATCCCACCCGCAGCTGGCCTCGCGCATCGTGACCTCGGTGCTGAAGAATGTGGACGTCGCAGTGGTACGTGCCATTGGGCAGGCCTTGAAGGGCGAACTGACCTACGGACGCTCCCAGTCACTGGGCCTTGCCGAGAACGGCGTGGGCCTTGCACGCCAGTCCGACGTGCTGGCACAGGCTTCGCCCGAACTGCTGCGCTCGCTCGACGACGTGCAGGCCGCGGTGGCCCGCGGCGAGCAACGCGTGCCCAGCGCTTTCACGCCTGCGCCCACAACGCCATGAGCGCCGCCTCGACACCTGCTGTAGAGACGTTGCTGGAGCTGCGCAACGTCTCCAAGCGCTATGCCAACGGAACGCTGGCCAACGACCGCGTGAGCCTCGCGGTCGCGCGCGGCGAGATCCACGCCATCGTCGGCGAGAACGGCGCCGGCAAGTCGACGGTGATGAAGATGCTGTACGGGCTCGAACAACCGAGCTCGGGCGAGATCGTGCTCGAAGGCCGCGCCGTCGCCTTTCGCCATCCGCGAGACGCCATCGCCGCCGGCATCGGGCTCGTGCCGCAGCACATCGAGTTGGTGCCGTCGTTCACGGTGGCCGACAACGTGGTGCTCGGCAGCGAGCCGCGCAGCGGCCCCTGGCTGGACCGGCCCCGCGCCGCCGCCGACGTGCGTGCGACCGCCGAACGCTTCGGTCTCGACGTCGATCCGCACGCGCCGGTGCGAGATCTGTCGATCGGCGAGCAGCAACGTGTCGGTATCCTCAAAGCATTGCACCGCGGTGCACGCATCCTGTTGCTCGACGAACCCTCGGCCGTGTTGCCGCCACAGCAGGTGCAGGCCCTCTTTTCCGCGCTGCGGCAGATGGCCGCTGCCGGCCTCACCGTGGTGCTCATCACACACAAGCTGGCCGAAGTGCGCGAAGTCTCCGACCGCTTCACGGTGCTGCGCGGCGGCCAGGTGACAGGCTGTTGCCCATCACGCAGCGCGAGCGAATCCGAGATCACCGAGATGATCGTCGGGCGGGCCGTGGCACCGCTGCGGGTGCAGCGCGTGCAGGCCCGGACCGCACAGCCGCTCGTGAGCGCGCGCGGGTTGTCGGTCCTGCGGGACGACGGCCGCATGCCGCTGCAATCGGTGTCTTTCGACATTGCCGCGGGCGAGATCCTCGGCATCGCGGGTGTCGAAGGCAACGGGCAGGCTCCGTTGGCCGGCGTGCTGGCCGGGCTGGAGACACCGGCGCAGGGCGCAGTTCGGCTCGCAGGCCAGTGGGTGAGCGAGCTCGGCCCGCGTGCCGCGCGCTCAGCCGGCATTGCATCGATTCCCGAAGACCGCTTGCGTGACGGCGTGGCCCTCGGCATGAGCGTGGCCGATAACGTGATGGCCAATCGCTACCACCGCCCGCCCTTTTCGCGCTTCGGTTGGCTCTTTGCGCGCCGGGCCCACAGCGAGGCACGGCACATGCTGCACGAGCACGGCGTGGTCGCCCGTTCGGCCGACGCACCGATCGGCTCGCTGTCGGGCGGCAACATGCAGAAGGTGGTGCTCGCGCGCGAGATCGCGGCAGCCCCGCGGCTGCTGGTCGCCAGCCAGCCGACACGCGGCGTGGACATCGGCGCGGCACAGGCGCTGCGGCAGCGGCTCGTCGCATTGCGCGACCAGGGCGCCGCGGTGCTGCTGGTGTCTTCCGACCTGGACGAGCTGCTCGCGCTGTCGGACCGCATCGCGGTGCTGTTCCAGGGCCGCATCGTCGCCCACTTCGCCGCCGGCACGGTCGGCGCCCGCGAGCTTGGCCTGTACATGACCGGGCTGCGCGAGCAAGCTGGCGCCGCTGCCACGCTGTACACCCCTTTCACCCCGCACAGCGAAGAGGTATCGGCTTGATCCAGGACACCGCTTCACCCACGGTCACGCCACAACCCTGGCAGCTGCCCGCCGCCATTGCCGCCGCGCTGCTGGTCGGCTTCGGTATCACCGCACTGGTCAGCGCCGAACCGTGGCGCGCGTGGCTCGCGCTGCTCACCGGCGCGCTGCCCGACATCCGCTTCAGCAGCACGGAGGGCTGGCAGGTACACCGGCTGGTGCGCTTCGGCTCGGTGATCGAAGAGGCGATCACGCTCACCTTCCTCGGCCTCGCGATCGCGATCCCGTTCCGCGCACGCCAGTTTTCGCTCGGCGCCGACGGGCAGATGTTCCTGTCGGCACTCGCTGCCGCGGCCGTCAGCCTCACGATCGGCGGGCCGTGGTATGCCGTGCTGCCGGCCGCCTTCGCAGCGGCCGTGCTGACCGGCTTCACCTGGGGCCTGGTGCCGGGCTGGCTGAAGGCCCGCTACGGCGCCAACGAAATCGTCACCACGCTGATGCTCAACCTCATCGCCGTGCAGCTGTACAGGCTCGTCATCACGCAGTGGATGAACGATCCGAATGCCGGCTTCCTGACGACACCGGTTCTGCCCGCGGCCGCGTTGCTGCCCAACCTGCTGCCGCGCACCAACGTGTCCGCCATGCTGCTCCTCGTCCCCTTCGTGGTGGCCGGCGCCGGGCTGCTGCTCACGCGCACGACCGTGGGCTATGAGATCCGCACCGTCGGGCAGGCGCCCGCCTTCGCGCGCCAGGTGGGCATGCCGGTGGAGCGCACCGTGATTCTCTCGATGGCGCTGGGCGGCATCTTCGCGGCCTTCGCCGGCGTGCACGTCAGCAACGCACTGCTGAAGCGCCTGCCGGTGGACCTGACGCCCGGCATGGCCTTCGAGGGGCTGGTCGTTGCGCTGCTCGCGCGCAACGAGCCGCGCGCCATCCCGATGGCAGCGTTTCTCTACGCCTACCTGCGCGCCGGGGCGCAGGCGATGGAGCGTACGAGCGACGTGTCGCGCGAGGTGGTGCTGGTGATCCAGGCTTTCATCATCCTGTTCGTCGTCTCCGAGCGCCTGCTGCCGGCCACGCTGTCGCCTGCGCGGCTGCTGCAATGGGTGCGGGCACCGCGCACGCGCGCGCAGGAGGCGCGATGAGCTCGTCGACGCGGGCCGAGCGCCGGGCCGCCCCCAAGCCGGCCCGCATCCCCCGGGGGGATCGGTCGATATACCCATCGATCGAGGGGTTCCAATGAGCCTGGACCTCGCCGGATGGACGCTGTTCATCGCCACACTGGCCGTGGCGGTGCTGCGCGCCACCACCCCCATCCTCTTCGCCGCACTGGGCGGCCTAGTGTCCGACCTCGCCGGCAGCATCAACGTGGCGCTCGAGGGGCTGATGCTGATCGCCGCGTTCTTCGGCGTCATGGGCGCGGTGTACGCGGGCCAGTGGTGGCCGGGGTTGCCGGGCTGGGCCTGCGCGTGGCTGGGCTGCGCAGCGGGCTTGGCCGCCGTGCTGCTCGTCACGGCGATGCTCGGCTTCTTCCACCTGGAGCTGGGCGCCGACCTCATCGTGGCCGGCATCGCGGTGAACCTGCTTGCCGCCGGCCTCACCGTGTTCCTGCTGGTCACGCTGGTGGGCGACAAGGGCTCGACGGCGGGCTTGTCCAGCCCCGCCCTGCCCTCGCTTCACATCCCCGGCCTCGGCGGCCTGCCGGCGCTCGACATGCTGCTCAACGGCGAAGGCGGCCATGGCCACCACGTCCTCGTCTACACCGCCTTCCTCGCGGTGGCGGGTGTCTGGGTCTTCCTCACTCGCACGCGCTACGGCGCCTGGCTGCGTGCGGTCGGCGAGAACCCGCAGGCCGCGTTCAGCGCGGGCATTCCGGTCAAGCGCGTGCGCTACGTGGCGCTGCTGACGAGCGGCTTGCTCGCCGGGCTGGGCGGCGTCTACCTCAGCATGGGCTACCTCACGCTCTTCCAGGCGGACATGACCGCGGGCCGCGGCTTCCTCGCGCTGGCGGCCGTCTTCCTCGGTGCGCGCAGGCCGCTCGGCACACTCGGCGCGGCGCTGCTCTTCGGCGCCTCGGCGGTGCTCGCCACGCAGCTCGGTGCCCTGGCGCTGCCCACCCAGGTCGTCTACATGGTGCCCCCCTTTGTCACCCTTTGCGCGCTGGTCTTCGCCGGCCGGCGCAGGCCCGCAAGAACGGGCATCGGCACAAACACCACGGGCCGCAAAGGCCCTCCGCTTTCACCAGAGAGGCTTTCCGCATGAACAAGAACTCGATCCGCGACCGCATCTTGGCGTCGCTCTCTCTCGCCGGCATGGGCGACGCGCTCGGCGCGCCCACCGAGCAATGGACCATCGACGAGATCGCCACCCACCATGGCGGCCTGGTCACCCGCTTCGAAGCACCCACCGAAGACACCTTCGCCGGCGCCAATGCCGGCAAGCGCGCCGAGGTGACCGATGACGCGAGCCAGATGTACTACCTGGTGCGTGCGCTCGTTGCAGCCAACGGACACTTGGAGCACGACGGCTGGGTCGCCTGCCTGCTCGACTGGGTGAACACAAGCCCGAAGGCGGGCTTCATGGGCCCCAGCACCGCGGGCATCGTGAAGGCCCTGCAGGAAGGTGGCGACACCGCGAGCGTTGGCGTCATCGGCCGCTCGCGCCGCAAGATGACGAGCGTGGGCACGACCAACGGTGCCGCGATGCGCGTCGCACCCGCTGGGCTGATCCATCCCGGGCAGATCGAGGCGGCCTGCGAGCAGGCCTTCATCACCTGTCTGCCGTCGCACGACACCGACGTGGCCATCTCCGCCGCCTGTTCCGTTGCCGCGGCGGCATCGCATGCGCTGGTGTCGCACTCGCTCGACGACATCATCTCCGCGGCGCGGGCCGGTGCCTCCATCGGCGAGCGGCTGGCGCGCGTGCGGGCGCGCACCGTCGCCGGCCCGAGCTACCTCGCACGTCTCGATATGGCGCTGGCCATCGCGCGCGATGCCAAGGACGACCAGGCCTTCATGCGGCAGATGGAGCGCACCGTCGGCAACTCGGTGCTCGCCGCCGAATCGGTGCCGGCCGCCATCGGCGTGGTGGCATATGCGAAGGGCGACCCGCTGCGCACCATCGCGCTCAGCGCCTCGATGGGCAACGACACCGACTCGATCGCCACCATGGCCGGCGCGATCGTCGGCGCCTGGGTCGGCACCGAGGCCTTGCCGCAGACGCTGCTGGCCGAGTTCCGCGCGGCGAATGCCACCGACTTCGACCTCGATGAGCTGGCGTCGGGTCTATCGGACATCGCCTGGTGCAACCTGCAGCCGCTCGCGGTATGAACGCGCCTCGCCGTTGGGATCTGCTCGCGTTCGGCGACCCTTGCGCCGATGTCGTGGTGGCCGTCCACGAGGTGCCGCGGCTCGGCGAGAAAGTTGTCGGCCGCCCGCTCGGTGTGTTCGCTGGCGGCACCACCGCCAACACGGCCTGCGCGTTCGCGAAGCTGGGCGGCCGTGCCGCCGTCCATGGCCGCGTGGGCGATGACGCACACGCGACGCTATTGCGCGAATCGCTGCAGGCGTTCGGCGTCGACACCGAGCACCTGCGCAGCGAGCCGGGCAGCGCGTCGGCATCGGTCATCGCGATGGTCCCACCGTCGGGCGACCGCGCCATCGTCTACATGCCGATGCCGCCGCGCGGTGTGCAGGTGGAAGATCTCGCCGCCGCCGTGAGTCAGTCGCGCATCTTCTATGCGATGCCGTACGACCTGGACGAGTTCATCGCCGCCAGCCGCATCGCCCGCGATCACGGGGCGCTGGTGGCCATCGACCTCGAGGCGGCCGTCGCGCCCGACCCCGAAGCGATGCGGCAGCGCATCGCCCATGCAGACATCGTGTTCTTCAACGAGTCGGGCTTCGTGGCCGGGACGGGCGAGCCGCCGACACCACAGGCCCTCGCGGCCCTGGCGGGCACTGGGCCGCAGACCATCGTGGTCACCCTCGGCGCTGCAGGCGCTGTGGCCACCGAGCGCGGAGCCTTCGCTCGGCAATCGGCCTTTGCACAGCAGGTGGCCGACACCACCGGCGCCGGCGACACCTTCAACGCGGCGTTCCTCGCGCTCTGGCTCGAAGGGCGTGAGCTCGATGCCTGCCTGCGATTCGCCTGCGCCGCCGCCGGCCACGCCGTCACCACCATCGGCGCGCGCAGCGGCATGCCGAACCGCGCGGCCGTGGAACGTACCCTTGCGGGAGTCCTCCCATGCTGACCGTTTTCGGATCCATCAACCTCGACGTGTCGGTGGGCTGCGTGCACCTGCCGCGGCCGGGCGAAACGCTGCTGGGTACGAACGCCCTGCTCTCGCCCGGCGGCAAAGGCGCCAACCAGGCCCATGCCGCACGGCGCTTCGGTGTGCCCACGCGCCTTTTCGGCATGGTGGGCGGCGATGCCTTCGCCGGACCGGCCCTGGCCAAGCTGGCCGACAGCGACGTGGACTTGTCCGGTGTGGAGGTGTCGGGCTCCGATGCCACCGGGCTCGCGACGATCACCGTGAACAACACGGGCGAGAACGCCATCATCGTCGCGCCCGGCGCCAACCTCGCGGCCTGCGCCTCACAAGTGTCGAACGCCGCGCTGCGGGCCTCGCGCGTGCTGCTGCTGCAGCTTGAGGTGCCCTGGCCCGAAAGCCTGGCACTCGCGCGCAGGGCACGCTTGGCCGGCTGCAAGGTGGTGCTCAATGCGTCGCCGCTGCAGCCGGGCGCAGCCCTTGATCTCGATGCGGTCGACCTGCTCATCGTCAACAGCATCGAACTCGACCAGCTGTGCGCACAGCACGGCATCGACGGCAGCCCGATGCAGCGCGCCCGCCGGCTCGCCAATGCACAGCACATCGACGTGCTGGTCACCTTGGGTGCCGACGGCTCCTTCCTCATGCAAGCCGACGGACAGCAGGTCCGTGCACAGGCACTACCGGTGAAGGCGGTGGACACCACCGGCGCAGGCGACACCTATGCCGGCGTGCTGTGTGCGGCGATGGCCAGCGGCGAGCCGCCGCAACAGGCCATGGCCTTCGCGTCGGTGGCCGCTTCTCTGGCCTGCCTGCGTGCCGGCGCGCAGGTGGCGCAGCCATCGCGCGCTGACATCGATGCGCACATCGGCGAGCTCGGCCGAGGCGCGGATTTTTGCTCGCCTCACGAGACAGTGGCGGCATGAGCCAGCTCATCATCGACTGCGACCCCGGCATCGACGACGCCCTGGCGCTGCTACTCGCCTGCGGCAGCCCCGAGTTCGAACTGCTCGGCGTGACCACGGTCGCCGGCAACCGGCCGGTCGACATCACGAGCTTCAACGCCTGCTGCCTGCTCGACCTCGCCGGCCGAGAGCAGGTGCCCGTCTTCGCTGGCGCAGCCCGTCCGCTGGCGCAGGCGCAGCCACGCTGCAACCTGTTCCATGGCGCAGACGGCCTTGGCGGCGTGCAGCTTGCGACCGATCGCGCTCCGGCCGGCGAGCATGCCAGCGACTTCATCGCCCGCACGCTGCTCCAGGAACCGGCGGGCACCGTCACGCTGGTCGCGATGGGCCCGCTCACCAACCTGGCGCTTGCCGAAATCAAGCACCCGGGTGTGCTGCGGCGCTCGAAGTCGCTCGTGATCATGGGTGGTGCGGCCTTCCAGCCGGGAAACGTGACGCCCTGCGCGGAGTTCAACTTCCATGCCGATCCGCTCGCGGCCCACACGGTGATGGACGCCGGCCAGCAGGTCCACCTGTTCGGCCTGGACGTGACCTCCAAGGCCGTGATGTCGGACACCTGGATCGCAACGCTCGCCGAACTGGACACACGCTGCGGCCGCGCCGCCCACGCCATGCTGAAGGCATACGCGCTCGAAGACGCCCTGCTTCATGATGCCTGCCCGGTAGCCTGGCTGCTCGAGCCGGCGCTGTTCACCGGCGAAGCCTGCGCAGTGAGCGTTGATTGGCGCCCCGGCATCACCGAGGGTCAGAGCTGTGCCTGGCCAGCCTGGCGCGGGCAAGCGCCCGAGCGCATGAATGCCATGGTCTACACCGGCGTGGCCGGGCCGCAGCTGCTGGCGCTCGTGCGCGAGCGGGTCGCACGCCTTCCTTGACACCCGGGTCGACAGCGCAGGCCACCATGGAACGAGGGTCCTTCCGGTTCGAGCGGTGCGAGATGCGACTGGCCGCGCGGGAAGTCCTGCTCGATGGCCGCTTGCAGCAAGTCGAACCCCGGCCGTTCGACCTGCTGGCGTACCTGATCGAACATCGTGACCGCGTCGTCACCAAGGACGAGTTGCTGGACAAGCTATGGCCGAACGAATTCGTGTCGCCCAGCGTCATCGCGCGCGCCGTCATGAAGGCACGCCAGGCGATCGGCGACGACAACAAGGTGGCCCGGCTGATCAAGACCGTGCACAACATGGGCTACCGGTTCATCGGCGACCCGACGTCGCATGAAGCGGATTCGCAGCCGCCTGAGGCCACCCCGCCAGCAAAGGCGCCAAGCCGGCAGAGCCGGGTGCCCCTCGTCCTGCTTCCGTTCGAGAACCTGACCGGGCAGGCCGAACTCGACTGGGTGGAACTCGGGCTCATGTCTATGGTGGCCAAGGCCTTGAGCGCCGACACGCGGCTTCGCCTGCCCGAGCTTGCGTCGCTGCTCACCACGCTGAGCGCGGTGCCGGCCGAGGCGCCCGCGCAGGAGCGCATCGACGCCGCCGAGCGGCTGCTCGGCGCCCGCAACGTCGTTCACGTGACCGTGTCTTGCGAGGGAGCACAGTACGCCCTCGACTACGGCCTCTCGACGCAAACCGGCCGCCACCGCCTGCTCGGCCCCGAACTCACCCAGCTCGGCCAGCGCCTGGCCGCGGAACTCCAGGCCGTGCTGTTCACCGTCGATGCGACAGCGCCGGTGGCCTATGAGTCGGCCGCCCCTCTCGTGAACCAGGCCCTGGCACGCGCGCTGCAAGCCACCGGCGAACAGAAATGGCGGACCGCGGTCAACCTGTTCAAGGTCGTGCTCGACATCGAGCCGCCCAACACCGATGCGCAACTCGAATACCTGCGCGCGCTGGCTTTCTTGGGTGACGAGGCCTCGTTCGCTGTCGGCGAACGGCTGCTCGCGCATGCCCGGGCCACGAACCACTACGGGCTCGCCATTGCCGTGCACGTTGCGCTGGCCACAACCTACAACAACCGGCTTTCGCAGCAGGCCACCCGACACGCCAGGAAGCACCTGAACGAAGCCCTGCGGCTGGCCGAAGAAGCGGGCTTCGCACGCGAAAGAAAATCGACCTTGCGCACGCTGATGGGCATCGCCATCCACGAGTACGACTTTGTGCTCGCAAAGCAGTGCCTCGACGAGATGGAGCGCCTGCACGACCCGGACGAGAGCGTGGTCGAGCACGTGCGCTTTCTCGGCAGCTCCGGCGTCGCAGCGACCACGATGGGCGACCCGCAGCGCGGGCTGCAGATCTTTCGCACCGTCGCCGGCCTGGCCGAGGCGCATGGCCTGCACGACCTGCTTGCGATGACGCTGGTGAACATCATCTACCCGTGTGTCGACCTCGGCCTGATGGAAGAAGCCGCCCGCCACGGCGAAAAGGCCCTGGCCACCGCGCAGACGCTGCGCAACTCGCGCGTGGCCATTGCGGCGACTGCGGGGTTGTGCCGGCTCTACCGCGAGCGACGGGCACCGCAGCAGATGCGCCGTGTGCTGGCGCAGACGGAGCGGCTGGAAACGCCCGTCCCCGTGCTGCGGGCTATGCTCCTGCTGGCGCGCGGACACCAGGCAGCCTGCGAAGGCGCGCACGGCGGCGCCGTCGAGCGAATGAACCAGGCGCTTGCGATCTACCGCGAGTCGGAGGCCTTGCTGTACGTGCACGACTTCATGCCGTGGCTGGTCATCTCGCTGGTGCTCTCGGGCCGGGCAGATGCGGCCGAGGCGACCTGCGCCGAAGCGCGCGCCTTGCCACACTTCGACAGCGACCCGGTGTTGCACGCGGCCCTGCGCTACTGCGACGCGCTGATTGCGCACACCCGCAGCCAGTACGATGAAGCGCTGAGGTCGATGCTCGATGTCGCGGGCACCGCGCCGACCGGAACGTGGCGCGCCCATGCCTGCCTCGACGGCGCCTGGCTGGCCCTGGAGGCCGGCGATCTGGACACGGCGGGCACCCTGTTGCAGGGCCTCGGCCCCTGGTTGACGGAGCACCCCGCGGGTGCCCTGGTCGAAGCGCGATTCAAGTGCGCAAGGGGCGAGTTCGCCGCCGCGCGCGCGGCGCTGCAGCGGTATGCCGCGAGCGTCGAGTCACCCCTGCCCGACTACCACGCCGAGCTGGCCCGCCACTGTGAAGAGGCCGAAGCGGCCGCCTCGCGCGGGCAGCCATCGCCAACGGCCGTCGCGCTGATTCCACGCCTGCCGACCGTGCTGTGAACGCCGCCCCTGGGGTCGAGCTGCATCTGCTGCATTCGGCTCAACTGAAGGAATTTCGCATGCGGGAAGTGATTGCCAGAACGGCGGCCTAGGCTCATGGCCTGACTCGACCCACCCCACCTCTGGGAGAGTATTCACGATGCTTCCACGCAATACACCGCCCGTGGGCGGCAGCGGCCGGCCCGTCCTGCCTGCAGCAGCAGCGAGCGAGGAAACGGGCTCGCCCACCGCACGTCACACCACTTCGCTCAGGGCCGGGCAGTTCGGCGCTCTGTCCCCGCGTGCATCGGCGGCCGGTGCTGCCCCGCCACACCGGCAGGCGCTCCCCTCTCCGGTATCCAGCCGCCATGTGCGCCTTCAGTCGCCAACAGAACCCGCAGTCCAGCACAACAGCACCGAGGCGGCGTTATCCGAACTCGTGCACAAGGCCAGCGAAGAGCTGCTGGGGCCTGGTCAACGTCAATGGTTGGCGGCGCTCAATGAACGCAAGGATGAACTGGCAACGCTGCTGCGCAGCCATGCCGATACCGGCAACGCCGAGCAGGCGCTCCAACTGGGAGGAAGGCTCGCGCAGCCATGGTGGATGTCAGGCCACCAGCGCGAGATGCATCCGCTGATGGAGCAGGTCATGACCTTGCTGCCCAATGGCAGCACCGACGCCCAGGCGAGGGCGCTGGCAGGAATGGGCTCGCTGGAATACGCCTTGGGCAACTTCGACAAGGCACGCGAGCTGTGTGAACAATCGCTGCCCCTGCTTGAGAAGGCCGGGAACAAGGCGCAGCTCGCCCACACCCTCGACCGCACCGGCATGGCAGCTCGCCAACAGGGTCGGCTCGACGATGCGGTGCGCTTCCATGCACGCGCGTTGGAATTGCATCAGCAGGATCCGAATGGGTTGGCACTGCAGGCGCTGTGCCTCAACAACCTCGGTGTGGTCGAGCTCTTCCGTGGTGTCGATCTGAACGCTGCGCACCGCCATCACGCCGCGGCACTCGAACTGCGGCAGCAGTCCGGAGATGTGCGAGGCATCGCAAGCTCGCTGAACAACTCGGCACAGGTCGATCGTTTCCAGGGCAATCTCCCTGAGGCACTCGGAAAGATGCAGGAAGCCCTGCACCTGCGGGAGTCGATCAAAGACACCTGGGGCGTGGCGGGCTCAAATGTGAACTTGGCCGCTGTTCAAGCTGGCCTTGGTCATCTCACCGAGGCCGAAGAGCATCTGCGCAAAGCCGTGGCGGGATTCCGCACGGTCAACGACACGAAGCTGGGCTTCTGCGAGTCCCTGGAGGCTGCGGCCGACCTGGCGATAGCCCGGGGCAGCCATGCGCAGGCCGTCGAACTGCTGGCCTCGGCGCGGTTGCGTCGCGACGCGGTAGGTTCGCCGCGCTCCCCACTGCTCAAGCGCACCGTCGGCGAGCATCTGCAGACGCTGCGTGGGGTGCTGGGAGAAACTGCCTTCGAAGCGGCCTTGTCTCGCGCGACAACAGGAGATGCAGCGCTCGCAAGCATCGATGGGCATTCAAGCTGATTCGAGCAATGCTTGAAGCGCTCTGCGCTCGGGAGGCACCTACAGCCCGAACAAGGCAATCCGCAGCAGGTTGAGCCCCCAATGCAGCGCCACGGCCGCCCAGATGCTGCCGCCGCTCGCGGCATAGACGCCTGCATAGGCCAAGCCCGCCACCGCTGCCAGCGCGGCGAAGGTGAGGCCACCCCCCAGGTGCACCAGGCCGAACAGCAAGGTGCTTCCCACCACCGACACCCCGATGCCCCAGCGCGCCAGCGGTCGCTGTACCCAATGGCGGAAGAACCACTCCTCGCCCACCACCGTGAAGGCATTGGTCAGTGCAAAGGCCAGCAGCGCGCTGCCGGCCACCGGCGTCCAGCGGACGAAGCCGACGACCACGGCCAGCAAGGGAACCGCCACCAAGCAAACCACGGCGATGAAGGTGCAGCGCCGGTTCCAGGACCAGAACGACGGGAACATCGCCAACGCCGCCAAGCCGGCCAGGGCCTTCGGCGTATTGATCGACACGCCACCCACCGGCAGCCGTGACAAGCCGGGGATCAGGCCCGCGGCCAGCGCCAGCAGCACCACGCCTGCGAGCGCGAAACACGCCACGGCCCAGCGCCCAGGCGCCTGCACGGCGCCGAAGAGCAGCAGCGCCAGAGCGAGAGAGGCCGCCATCGGCATCAGACCGCTGGCAACACCTGCTGCGTAGAGCGCGGCGCACAGCGCAGGCGCGACGGCTGCCGCCAGCAGCGTGACCGCGTTGCCGCGAGTGGGTCCTGCGGGTCGCAACCCGGTGTTCGAACGGCTGACCATGTTGCTTGCTGATGTTGTTGCCGAGGGGCCGCAAGCATAGCGGCGCGCACTTCGCGCAGACCGAGAAGTGTTCGCACCGCACCCGGTCGCTTCGTACCGAAGAACCTAGATTGACCAGCAACCGTTGCCATGGGGTTACCGCCCCGCACACCCAATGACCATCGATCACGTCGGCAGGGCATCCACTGCCACCCTCTCCCCTCCTCTGGCCCACCCGGCCGGCACCAGCAACACGGAGCGTCAGCAATCCGGCCAGCCATCCACCGCCGTGGGCGATGCGTTGCTCAGGCGCACGTCGTCCGCCCCGGCCAGCATGCCTCCGCGCACGGGGACACCACCTTCCGTCGACGCTGCCAAACCCTCGGTCACGGACCCATCGTCATCTCTCCGGCACGAGACCACGGTCAGCGAAACCGATCCTTCCAGCGGGCTTCAGCAGGCGGCCAAGGTCGCCGCACAGCATGTGGCAGCAGCACTCGGTGCGGACAACACCTCGCCTCGAGAAAAGCACATCGACACGCTGCAACAGTACGGTGCAACGCGCCAAGAGTTGACGGCCTTCGAAAGCAGCTTCGGCGCCCACTTCATTCCATCGGCCTCGGCGGGCAACAAGCTCGCATCGCTAAACGACCACGTGGGCATCCTAAAGATCCCGGCCTACGACGGCCCGCCCGACGCACAGGGCCAACGCACCACGGTGGCCGAGCAGTTCGCTGTCATCAAGGCAGAGGTACCCGGCAAGAACCCGCAAGAACCTGCCGGCGAGCGCTACTTCGTCAAGGGCTATGGCGATCGGTTGATCGACTTCAACGAACTCGCCAAGGCGATGGCGTTTCATTCGCCGCATGCCGGCAGCCCCGTGCCCCAAGCAGCCGAGGCTCGACATCAAGAACTTGGCAAGGTGCAGTACGCGATGGAGACACCATTGCGCTCTGAAGTCAAGCGCCTGTCGATGGACTCTGAGCTGATCGCGCGCCGCGATGGCAAGGAGTCCGATGCGCCGGTGATGCCGCTGCCGCCCAACCCCACACCCATGGCCTGGCGCGAGAGCTGGGCCAACTCGGAGGCGGCCATGTCTCCGGGCGGCGGGCCGATGCTGTCCAACGGCACACGCAAGTTCCAGCTCGACTACAACGCGACAGAGAACCGGCTGATCATCTTTCGCAACGACAACGACAAGGCACCTCGCAAGGAAAGCATCCTCTCCGACAGCCTGCCCGAGAACCTGCCCAAGAAGCTCGCACCGGCCTGGTGTGAGGGCCCCACGCTCGCCGAAATCCACGGCATCAAGGGCTGGGAAGACATGGGCCCGGGCACCGACCACAAGGGGGTGAAGCAGGGCAACACGCAGCGGCTGCTGCATGCCACGAAAGAAAAGCTCTTCGGCAAGGAACAGGCCGCTCCGAACGACAGGGACCTGGAGGCCGGCCTGCCGCCGCGGCAGGGCCTGCTTGAAGCCGTCGCCAAGGCCACACCGGGTGCCCACATCCGCATCACGACCGAAGACGGCGCGGTGCACGACCTCAAGGTCGACGAGAAGGGCATCAAGCTGTCGCTGGCCAACCCGCAGCCCGCCAAGGCCCACCAGGAGTCGCTGGCGGCCTTTGGCGCCCCGGGCAAGGCGCAGGCCGACGTGGACCTGTACAGCTACAACGGCCGCGACACCGGCCTCTACGGCAGCAAGACCGGATTCGCGGATCCGAAGCTCGTCACCTCCACCGGCGACTTGCTGAAGGCCGGCCCGCTGCTCAAGAGCAATGGCTCCACAGCGGCTCAGGGTGCAATGCGCGTCCTCACCTTCCAGCCGCTCATCAACGGCCAGGACCGCAGCGAGGTGGTGGCGCGCCTTGCGAACACGGCCCTGAACACCGCATCGAAGTTCCTCTACGTCTTGGCGACCAGCACCCTCAATGAGCAGATGAAGGGTGGCCAGAATGGCAGCTACGTCGGCGGGGTACTGCCGTTCAGTGCATCAGGCTCGGGCTCGGTCAGCCGGGGCGACCTGGCCGGAGCGGCCGCATTGATCGTGGTCGCGCAGGAAACCATCACTGTGGTGATGGACCTTGTCTCGCGCGCATTGCCTGAGCCATGGAAGCGCAAGCCTGAGAGCCACGTCGGCAAGCTGCTGAAGCAGACGGCCTTGCCGATGGCCGAGGAAATGGTGCGCTTGATGGTCAACATGGGCGCGCAAAAGGCCGTGGGCATCGATCGCGGCGGCAAATGGGACTTCAGCACCGTGGCCGCCACGTCGATCGCCAAGGGTGGCATTGAGACCCTGCGCGAGCATGCAGGCCCGGACCGGGCCAACCATCCGGTGGCCAATGCCGTGCTGGACCTCGCGCAGGGCGTGCAATACAACCTCGCTCGCGCCGCCGGCAATGCGGCCGGCTCAAAACAGGGGTTTTCCAGCGCGACCTTCGGCGAAGCGCTGATCAACCGCCTGGTGACGCGCGGGTTCGACCAGATCGTCGTGCCACCCACCAAGGAGCTGCTCAACACCCAGGGCGTCGTGGGCCCGAACGCCAGCGCTTTCGACAGCCAGCTGTCGCACGAGTACCGCATCGAGGACCTGGGCGGCAAGATCGCCTCGGCAATGAAGGCCTTGGTCGCCGGGCTAGACCCGCAAGGCTTCAGGGCCCTGCAGGGCGAAAGCGGCGGCGTGATGGCCACGCTGCACGCCGGCACCGAGGGTGCCCTGGTAGGTGCGTTGCGCCATGAGGGCGGCACCGAGTTCTACAGCGGCTTCGTCCTGGGAGAAGAGCGGATCAAGCAACAGCTCAACCGCGTGGACCTGGCGATGGAGAGCCCGTCGACCTTCATGCCCAAGGCGATCCAGAACATGGCGCAGCAGCTGGGGCTGATGCAGAAAACGATCGAAAGCGAGCTGCAAAACGACCCGTCGATCCGCGACAACGTGCAAAGGGCGGGCACGTTCGCAACGCTCGATTCGACAGCAAAACTCGATCACCTGCAGAAAAACGAAGACCGCTTCGACACGCGCGTTGGGCTGGCACAGAAGCTCGTGGCCGCCGCTGAACAAGGCGCACTTGAAGGCGCCTCACCGCAGGCCACGCCGCTGGCACATCAGGCCGCCTCCCCGCTTGAAACCTCACGTCTGCTGATGAACCCGATGACCAACAGCCTGGAGGAGACGGCCCAGCCTCAGCAACAGTTCACCGGCAAACTCACGCAGGCCCTGGCCGACCACGTCGGCAAACCCCGCAAGGAGACGGACGACCACAGCGGCCTGAAGGCCGACAAGAGCATGCTGGAGCGGCCGGTGCCCAGCGCGACCAACGTGGACTACGGACTCGTGCAGCGCCCCTTCGGCGGCGGGTCTAGCGACAGGATTCCGCGTGCGCAGACCACCTTCAGCACGCACCCGCAGTCGAAGACCTACGAGAAGAACCGTCGCATGGCGCGCGAACCCGGCATCGACTCCATCCGATCCAAGGCCGATCTCCCGCCAGCCGTGCTCAACCGCATCGAGATGGCCGTGCGCGACTACACGGTGGAATCGCAGTTCTTCCACTACCCGCTGCGTTGGCAGGTCACCGGTGAGCTGCAGCACGAGCCGATCGCTCCCGGCATCGACGTGCCCTACAACGTGATGAACAAGCGAGGCAACACCGCCGGCAGCAAGAAGGACGCGGTGGACCCGATCGAGGCGCTGTACATCAACCTCGGTGCACAGGTCTCCGACAAGTTCCCCACCGAGATGTTCCGCGCGGTGGTCACCGAGGCGGCCTACAAGGCCCGGCTCGGGGAAGGCGAAGCCGCTGGCGACGCAGGCCTCCTGACCGTGGGCAGCAAGGGCGTGCTCACCGAGATCCTCTCGGCCACGATGGCCACGCAAATGGCGGCGGGCTTCAACCTGCCGATCGCCAACTACGGGAGCGCTCCGCGCGAGAACAGCCTGCGCATCGACATGAACCAGGAAAGCGGCGTCAACATCGCCACCTGGGCCGACCTGGCGCAAGGCGAGGTGATCATGATGCCGGGCGCGGTGATGCAGGTACAGCTCGTCGACAAGACGGCCGGCAAGGGCGCCGACGCAGGCACGCAGGACATCGGCCAGGTGGTCTACATGAAGGCCGTTGACACCTACTCGCTGGAGCTCGCACACGACGCGTTCAAGGACTACAAGGACAACGGCCAGCTCGACAAAAAGCCGGTCGACGGCGCGGTGATGATCGATCCGAAGTCGGGGCACTTCTTCAAGTTCGACGCTGCGAAGGACGACATCGCCGTCATCCCGGAAACAAAGAACTACTTCACCGGCCGGCCACTCGAGTCCGTGAACGACAAGGGCGAAGCCGGGACGGAACAGGCGCGCTGGCGACTGCCCTACACCTCGGACGGCGCCACGCGCTCCACCAAGGACGGCATCCACATGGCCATCCTGCGCAACGACCCCATCGTGCCCTACCTCAACCTCGCGACCGAGAACGTGCACCACACCTGGTTCAGCAAGAAGGCCGAGATGGCCGGCACCTTCAACGAAGTACGTGCCGCGAAGGAAACGGCGGAGAAGGCCGACACCCGAGGCAAGGGGCAAGAGATCGCGGGGCAGATCAAGGAGATGAAGCTCGACACGCCACTGCGCGAGCAGGGTGTCGCCTCCACCGAGATGCTCGCGTGGGTGGCCACCAGCATGCTGCGAAAACCCATCCAGCTGGTGCCGGTGGACGACTCGGGTGCCACGCCCAAGCTCGGCGACGCGAAGGACGGCAAGGTGATCAACCAGACCTACGACAAGGTGGACCTGCAGCATGCACGGCAGTCCATCACCGGACGCAACCCGCCACCGGCCCTTCTGATCGGCGTGGGCGAGAAGGGCTACTACGCCATCACCCAGGACCAGGGCGAGTTCAAGGCGACGGCACGCATCGGTGAAGACAAGAGTCTGGGCAACCTGCTGCACGCGGTGGTGCGCGGCGGCTACGCAAAGCCCTCGCAGTACCTCGAGCAATCGGGCGTGCTGACGCCCGACACCAAGGCACAGAAGAGCGTGGACGGCTTGCTGAAAAAGATGCAGCAGTTCGCCGACACCGACTACCTGGTGCTTCAGCACGCCATGGTGGGTAAGCGGGACGAGCTCGCCGTGGCTGCAGACCCGAAGGGCAAAGCCAAGATGCAGGAGTGAGTGTCAGGTCCGTGCAATGCAACAGCCCGTAAGTTCATGATTCCGTCAGCCTTTGACCATGACGGACCGATGAGTCGACCGTACGCTCGCGGCCTGCGAACACCAACGTCGAGCCTGGCTCGCAGGAAGCAATGCAAAGCAAAAGAGGGGCGAACGTATCACGGGCGCCCCAGTGACCCACCCTGCATGAAGATGGTCCGCCCCTTGCAAGCGGCGGGGCAGGATTCACCACAACCGCACACCATGCACACGAATGATGAGATCGCCACCGCCACGCCCCTGGCGGCCATCGAGGTCCGCCAGAGCGGTGTGCATGGGCACGGCGTGTTCGCCCTGCGTGCGCTTCGCGCTCGATTGAAGATCGGAACGTACACCGGCCGCCGCTACGCACCGGACCAGGAGCACGACTCCTGGGACCAGCAGCTGACCTACCTCTTCGGCCTGTCGGACGGTTCGATGATCGACGGCGCGCAAGGCGGCAACGAGACGCGGCACATCAACCACTCGTGCGAGCCCAACGTCGAAGCCATCGAAGACCGCGACGAGGCCGGCCGCCTGGTCATCACCATCCGGGCCCTGCGGCGCATCCGCGCCGGCGAAGAACTCTTTCTCGACTACGCGCTCGACGTCGGCGGGGAAGACCCGGCCGAGTACCCCTGCCGCTGTGGGTCGACGCATTGCCGCGGTACGCTCCTGGCCCTCTCGGCCAGCGAGGCCACCGCAGAGGGGTGAGATGCCGTCGGCCCGCGAGCGGCTCGGCTATCGGGAAGCTGCGGTGCCCGGCATCAAACCGCCCTGCCCTGTGTTCAACGCTTCATCTCCGACCACGGCACTGAGCGCGTCCTCGCGAATGAGCACGCTCGGCAGCGCTTGCCCCGGATAGCGCAGCAAGCACCAGATGCCGGGGTGATCCGTACGGGTACCGGTGTGCATCACTTCTGCAACGACCTTGTGGCTGCACTCGTCGATGCCGGGTGTGAGCACCCGTTGGCCGATGACGAAGCGCCCTCCGGCTTTCGTGAGCGCCGCAGCGAACGGTGAAGGGGAAGTGCCCAGGACGGTTGTTGCAGCGTGCCGCTTCAATGCCAACATCTGCAGCACGTTCCTGGTGTGGTGATCGAGGCTTGGGTAGTCGGCAGACATGGGTGGCAATGCGTTGGTCTGGCGGTTCAGCAACCCGGGCCGTTTGCCTTCAGGACGACGAACCGAGGTGGCCCGGGCCGGCCTGCTTGGGGACGAGCACAGGAACCTTGCTCACGCCGTAGGGGCTGGCGATGGCGCCCGAGGAGACGGCATTCTTCATGACGTTCAGCACCGCCGCATCGAGCGTGAAATTGTTGGTCTGCGGCATCGGGTCGGCCACATCGGGCACGCAGTTTCGCTTCAGCGCCGAGTTGCACTGGTTCGTCGTTGCGCTGCTCATCGGAGCCAGCGGCGCGAAGACATAGCCGTGGCTGGCGTTCCTCTGAATCGGCTGCTTGACGCTCTTGAAGTAGTTGCCCTCCATCAGCACTGTCGACGTCACGCCGGGATCGACGGCGTAGTTGGAGCCGTCCTGGAAGTAGTTGTTGACGAAGTGCACGATCTGGTTGCTGCCGTGGATGTCCGGCCCGCGGCCGGAGAAGTCATGGATCCAGTTGCTCGCGAAAGTCATCGAATCGCCCTTGCCCGCAAGCAGCACATTCCAGTAGTGCTTGCCTTCGCACATGTTGGGGTACTCGCTGCGGCCGTCGAACTCGTTCCACGAGACCGTCACGTTGGAGGCGCCGCCGCCCTGCCAGCCGGTGACCAGCATCTGCCTGCCGATGCGTGCGAAGCGGTTGTGGTCGATCCACACGCGGTCGGTGTTGCCGAGCCGGATCGCGTCGCCGGCAAAGATGATGCCGGGGTTGATGTCGCTGAAGGTCAGATTGCGGATGATGATGTTGCTGACGCCGCTGGCCAGCATCAAGCCCTTGCCCTTGATCACGCCGGCACTTCCCACACCGATCAACGTCTTGTTCGAACCGACCAGCATCGACTCGGCTCCGGCCTTGTCGTACGAGATCTGGAAGGTCTGCAGATGGCGGTCCTTGCAGTGCGTTTCATTGGGGGTCATCAACACCAGGCGCTCGGGCTTCCACGGCGAGCTGCACGACGAGTAATTGCAGGCCATGGCCTGCGCCGACTTCTCGGTCCCGATGAAGTTGATCGTGCTCGCCACTTCGATGATGCGGCGGGTGTCGTCGGTGCACCGGCCACCCACGGCCTTGTTGCACAACGCCTTGATGAGATCGGCGGCGTTATTCACCCGCACTTTCTCGGAGCCGGCGCCGGCACCGCCGGTCGCCTGGCGCCCGTAGCCGATGGCCGCGGCGGCATTCGGTGCCGGGACGGCGAGCGCATGCGCTCTCTCGTCGTCACTCTCGCTTGTTATCTACTGACGTGCCCGACGCAGCTTCGGCAACGGGCGCCAGGGCCGATGGCGTTCCCTCGTTCACCACAGTGGCATCGGCCGAGGCCGCGACCTCTACCGCGTCGCCATCAGCCGAGTCGACCGACGAATCCGACCCACCACACCCTGACAAACCGGCCACACACAACATGGCGGCCAGCCACAATTTTCTGTTCGTCATAACCTTACTTCCCCATGGTGTTCTGTGAATGAATGTAGGGTTTTCGAAACCATTTAGATCGACCAATCCCCGACCAATCCATGCCGTCGCCCACCGTGTTGGGGGGGCGAATACGGGCACGAACTGACCAAACCCTGATGAGGGTCGCGCCTCAGATCAAGGAACCATGGCTCACGGTCACCGTCGCCCGCGTGAACGCGGGTTGACCCTGGGCGTACCGCTCACGGCAGGCCTGTGGGTCTTCGAGCGCTTCGTGCAGCGCCGAGTTGAGTTCGTAGAAAGCCGTGTCGAGGCCGCGCTGCTCCAGCAGCTTGCGGTACCCAAGGTACTGCGAAACGCTCACCACCAATTGCGGTGTAGAGAGGCGGATGGTGCTCTTCTGATTCTCCGGTTGAGCGAACGAGCTCTCGCAGTCTTTCAATGACAGCGAGTGGTAGCGGCGGCAGTTCGACGGCCGGTCTTCATACACGCTGCAGTCCCCACCATCACCGAGGAATGCGCAGGGCTGCGATGCGCTTGAGTTGGTGGCGGCGTCAGGGCTGCTCATGCGCTCGACGTTGCCGGCCAGGCGTGCCGCGACCTCGGTGCGGAGCTCCGGCGACATGCGCTCGATGGCCTCCACCAGCACCAGAACTTCTTGTGGCGGCGCGGCGACACGCGTGTGGCAGCAATAGGAGCACCCCTTGCGGCAGGCCATCTCGTCGCCGACGTCGGGCGCCTGCTCCAGACGGATGGCATAGCGGCGAAAGTAGCGCTGCGTCGGTCCATTACCTTGTTCGGGCAGCACCGCATCGGCACTGGCGGCCGTGTATTCCTCGATCATGGTGCGCATGCCGAGCGCTTCCATGTCCTGTGCCGAGAGCTTCGTCACGGGCTTGGCCGCGGTCGGCTCGTTCATGGTGGCTGCTTGCATCGCTGCGGTCTCCGATTGAGGGCTGTGGCTCTGAGATGAATGCTAAGGACGAGCAGGCAAAAAGACTCTCACGCTTGCGCGGCGCAAACCTCAACAATGCTCAACGCGGCGCATGAGTCGTGACGCCGATCACCCCAGCGGATCGGACAGCAGCACTTCGATGCGGCGGCTCTGCGCGGCATCGAGTGCACCGCTGGCCAGCGGCGGCACGCCCTGGCTGCCGACGCGTGCCGTGAGGCGCTCGGCCCCGACGCCGCGTACCGCCATGAAGCGCAACACCGAACGCGCCCAGGTCAGCGGTTGCTTCGCACTGGCAAACGCTTTCCCGGTGGCGCCGCTGTACCCCACGACCCGCACCTGTACGGACGGGTGCGACGACAGCGCGGCCACCATGGCCTCCATGAAGTCGCTGAACCGGGCCTGCAAGGCGGCATCGGAGCGCTGGATGGCGGCATTCGCCTCGACACGAACCAGCAAGCGGTTGTCTGCCGTCCGCAGCACTTCCACATCACCGTTGGCAAGCGCTGCCTGCTGCACGGCTTGCGACACTGAAGCGATCGCCGGCGTCCAGGCATTGCCGTCGATCACCGACACCGGGGCAGACGGCGCTCGCAGTGGCGGCGCGTTGATTCCCGGCGCCGAGCCCTGAAGCTGCGGACCCGGCTTCATGCCTGGCCCGGCACAACCGGCGACCAGCATGGCGAGCGCCGCCAAAGCGGATTGCCAACCACGCGAGCGAACAACAAGACGGGTGATCACGACGCAGCTCCTTCCTCGAACAGCTCGGTGACTCTCAGCCAGCGAACGCCTGCGAACCCGTGCCGACGTGAATGACATCGCACAACAAGGGCAGCCCATCCAGACCGAACGACGAACGGCTGCTGCCGCCGAAGTCCGAGATCGGCCAACGCGACTCCTGCGAGCCGAAAGCCGGCGCTTCTTCTTGCGGAGCAGGCTCGCCGAGACGGCGGTTCGACGCCAGCTGCAGCAGCATCTCTCCACCGAGCAGCCGCAGTTCACGGGCGCCCAGTTCGGCGCGCAGACGGGGGCGCAATTCGCGCTTGTGGTTTTGGGCGTAGCGCAGCATCTCCTGCTGCAGCTTGAGCATGGCCGCATGGGCGGCAGCATGCGTTTGCGCATGCCGCGCGAGCGCGTCGGCGGCACGCTGCTTCAGGCGCTGGTGATGCACCAGCATGGCGGGCGGCACATTTGCCACCACGGCCAGCAAGGCCGGGTACATCATCCGGTCTTCGGCGAAGAGGTAGGCCTCGATCCGGCCGGCGACGCTGCGGCCTCGTTGATGCCGCAGGCTCTCGTCGCGCATCTCGGCATAGGCTTCGAAGTCGCCGGCGATGCGGCTCAGCTCGCGTTCGATCAGGTTCAGTAGGTTCATGTCGCGCCCCTGCGTATTGCGTCAGGAGCAGACTAAGAGCCGCGGGCCAGGCGGCTGGGGTGCAGGCCGAAGCAATCGCTTCCTGTGCGAAGCCGCCGAGGCTGCGGGCCGTTGCCGCAGCCCGGTCAGGATGTGTTCAGTGCTCCAGGAACCGCTGCGCATCCAACGCGGCCATGCAGCCGGTGCCGGCGCTGGTGATGGCCTGCCGGTACACGTGGTCCTGCACGTCGCCTGCCGCGAACACGCCGTGCACGCTGGTCATGGTGGCCAGGCCTTCGAGCCCGCCACGGGTGACGATGTAGCCGTCCTTCATCTCCAGCTGGCCTTCGAAGAGGGTGGTGTTGGGTTGATGCCCGATGGCGATGAAGCAGCCCGTGAGGGCCAGCTCCTTGGTGCGGCCATCTTCTGTGCTCGCGAGGCGAACACCGGTCACGCCGGCGCTGCCGCCCAGCACCTCGTCCGGCGTGTGCCACCGATGCAGCTCCATCTTTCCGGCCTGCCCCTTGTCCACCAGCTGTTGTCGTCTCCACCGCCACATGCCTGCAACAGCAGGAGGACGGCACCTCCGGTGGCCGCGCCCAGGAATCCCTTGCGGGTCATCGTCATTCAATCGCTCCTTGCCACGATGGGCTGTTCAGTGTCTGAACAGGCGTCCGGGTCCTGGAAGCAAGCCTGCCAGCCATCGCGTACTCACGTGATGTGGTGTTTCTGTCGGTGAGTGCGGACCGCGCGGCAAGAGTTGCAACGGTCTCGAGATTGTTTTCGGCTGCCGTGGATTTCGAGCGGGTCGACCGTGCCGACGCACAGGCAGCGCTGGCACTCATCACGTTCTGCAGCAGGAACCAAACGCGCGGCAGGCGCAGCTTCAGAGGGTCTTGAAGCGCTCGATCGCTTTGGTGGGCACGTCGGCATACAGCACGGTGCCGGCACCCGGTGCGGCGCGCAGCGAAATGCTGCCGCCGATGGAAGCCAGGCGCTCGCGCATGTTGCGCAGACCGATGCCGCGCCGCGGATCGAGCTGCACGGCTTCGGCATCGAAGCCGCGGCCGTCATCGGCAATGTGCAGGCCCACGCCGTCGGGTGCGAAGCCGAGTTCGATGCGAACGCTCTGCGCCGCTGCATGCTTGGCCACGTTGGCCAATGCCTCCTGGGCCACGCGGAAGAGCGCGGTCTTGACCTCTTCGGGCAGGGTGGCAGGCTCGCCCTCCACCTCGACAGTCACCTCGGTCTGGCCGTCTTCGCCGAACTCGCGCCCCAGAAGCTGCAGCGCCACCGGCAGGCCCAGCGTATCGAGCATCGCAGGACGCAACCGATGCGAGATGCGCCGGACCTCGCTGAGCGATTCGTTCAGCCGCGTCAGTGCCTTGGCCAGTGCGGGCGGGGCACGGTGGTGCTCGCGCTCCAGCTGGTCCACCGCCGATTCGACCAGCAGCTTGGCGGACACCAGCGTCTGGCTGGTGCCGTCGTGCAACTCACGCGCCAGGTGGGCGCGCTCGTCTTCCTGCGACTGCACCACCTGGCGTGCGAGCAGCCTCAGCTTTGCATCGGCCACGCGGTGCTCGCTCAGGTTGAGCCACAAGCCGCTGACACTGATGACGGCAATGCCGCCGAACGCGATGCAGACAATCCACAGCAGCGTGGTCTTGATGTTGGACGACACCTGCCGATCGACCTCCGCCACCGTGGCGTTGATGTCGTCAAGGTACAGCCCGGTCCCCACCATCCAGTTCCAGCGCGGCAAGGCCACCACGTAGCCAAGCTTCGGCACGAGCTGCCCGGTGGAGGGCTTGCGCCACAGGTAGTCGACGAAGCCGCCACCGGACTTGGCCTCCTCGATCAGCTGCTGGATCGTGGGCCGGCCGGCCGGATCGCGCAACGCCCACAGGTTCTGGCCCACCAGCTCCGGCTGGCGCGAGTGCATGAGCACGCGGCCTTGCAGGTCGTAGACGAAGAAGTAGCCGTCGCTTCCATAGTCGAGCGCAGAGAGCAGGCCGATGGCCTTCGCGCGGGTCGCATCGTCGTCGAGCCCGGATTCATAAAGCGGTATCACGGTGCTCACACCGAGATCCACGTAGTGGCGCAGCTCGATGCGGCGTGCCTCCATGTAGGAGTCTTTGACGAGCGCATGCTCGCGCCGCACCAGCTCGCGCTCCTGGTGCAGCACCGCCACCATGATCAGCGCGAGCGAAAGCAGAAGGGGCACTGCCGCCAGAACCAGCAGCTTGGCTTTGAGACGCATGGCTGCCGATTGTGCCGACAGTTCATGCGCCTCGGCGGCGAGTGGCCTGCGCGCCGCCCGTAGCCTCTTGCGGCCCAGGCGGCGCGAAGTCAGGTCAATGACGGCCCGAAGCACCCAGCCCCTTGACGGGCAGCGGTGCCACACCGCGCGAGCCGAGCGCCATCTGCACCACGATCGCAACGATCACGTTCAGTGCGAGCGCCAGCAGGCCGGTGTAGACCGTATAGCCCTGACCGCCGATCATCAGCGAGTGCACCGGCTTGACGCCGTCGGCAAACGCGATCCAGCTGCCACCGACGATGCCCACGAGCCAACCCGCGAGCAATGCAGGAGCCCCGAGCCGGCGCGAATAGATGCCGAACACCAGCGCCGGGAAAGTCTGCAAGATCCACACACCGCCGAGCAGCTGCAGGTCGAGCGCGAACTTGGTGGGCATGAAGAGAATGCACACCAGCGCTCCGAGCTTGACGGCCAGCGACACCAGCTTCGCAACCTTCTCTTCCTGTGCCGGCGTGACCGACTTGTTGACGTAAGGTTTCCAGAAATTGCGGGTGAACAAGTTGGCAGCACCAATCGACATCACCGCCGCCGGCACCAGGGCACCGATCGCAATGGCCGCGAACGCAAAGCCGGAGAACCACGACGGGAACAGGGCGTTGAACAGCGCCGGCACCACGTCGTTGTTGCTCTTGACCGAGATGTGGGCGGAATAGGCCATGAAGCCCAGCAGCGCGATCAGCCCCAGCAGCACGGTATAGGCCGGCAGGAAGATGGCGTTCTTGCGGATGGTGTTGGCATCCTTGGCCGCAAAGATGCCGGTCAGCGTGTGCGGGTACATGAACGCGGCCAGCGCCGAGCCGATCGCCAGGCTGGCGAACGGCAGCATCTGAGACGGGTTGAGCGTGAGGCCGGTCGTGCCGCCCTTCGCTGCAAACGCATCACGCGCTGCAGAGAACACCGGGGCATAGCCGCCGAGCTTCATCGGCAGCACCACCACGGCCACGAGCACCACGATGTAGATCATGATGTCCTTGACGAAGGCGATGAGAGCCGGCGCACGCAGACCCGCCGAGTAGGTATAGAGCGCAAGGATGATGAAGGCGGCAGCCAGCGGCAGCTCCCCGGTCAGGCCCAGCGCCTTGATCACCACTTCCATCCCGATCAGCTGCAGCGCGATGTAGGGCATGGTGGCCACGATGCCGGTGGCGGCCACGGCCAATTCGAGGGGGCGGGATCCATAGCGCCCGTAGACCACGTCAGCCGCGGTCACGTGGCCTGCGCCTTGGGCTTCCTTCCACAGCTTGGGCATGATCATGAACACGATGGGGTACACGAGGATCGTGTACGGCAACGCGAAGAAGCCATAGGCGCCCACGGCATAGACGAGTGCCGGCACGGCGATCACGGTGTAGGCGGTGTAGAAGTCGCCGCCGACGAGGAACCAGGTGATCCAGGTGCCGAAGTTGCGGCCACCCAAACCCCATTCGTCCAGATGGGCGCCTTTGTGCGAACGCCCACGCTGCCAGCGCGACGCCGCGAAGCCGATCACGGTGACCAGCGCGAAGAAGAATGCGAATACCCCGAGGGCCGTCCAGTTGAGTTCGGTCGTCATGGCCTTACTCCTCGTCTCTCTGGCTGCGGTGGACGATCCAGATCAACAGCGAGGTGAGCGGCACCCACATGAACTGGTACCAATAGAAGAACGGAAAGCCGAACAACTCGGGGGTCTCCCGGTTGTACAACGGGACCGCAAGCAGGCCGATGAACGGCAGCAGCAACAAGAAGCGCATGGAATCTCCTGGAAAACGGCGTGGCAATGGCACGCTCTATTTCCAGTTTGCCGAGTGCCGCTCGGCGGCGCATCCGTCAAGCCGCGGTGCAATCCCTGTAGTAGCACCTAATGGATAACCCGGTGCGCACCTTCAGTGGCCGTTCTTGCGGCGCACGGCAGCCGACAAGCGTGCGTCGTTGGCGTAGAAGTAGCGGACATCACCGCCTCGCCAGACACCGAGCCAGATCATGTTGGGCGAAAACGCGTCGTGATCATCACTCGAAAACGGACGGTCATAGACGGTGACCACTCCGCGGTAGGGCTCCGACAGATTCTCCAGCGCCTTCTTCAACGCCGGCCCCGACAAATTACCCGGCGTGCGCAACACGGCGCGCGACATGAGCTGGACCGCATCGTAGGCCTGCGCGGCAGCCATCAGCGAACCGAAGCTGCGGTTGCCCGTGTGCTTGTAGTAGCGCGCGATGAACGATGCGCGGCTCTCGTTCGCGGAGTCCTGGATGATGCTCTGCGTCATCATCGTGCCTTCGAGTGCGGAGGCCCCGGCCGTGTCGAGCACGCTGCGGAACGAAAGCGTCCAGGGCGCGAAATAGGGAGCGTTCCATTTCGATTCGTTGCGTGCCTTGATGGCCACCGCCTGCTCCGGCCCCACCGCATACACCACCAGCACCTGCGCGCCCGCAGCGCGCGCGGCGTCGACCTCGCTTCGCAGCGAGGTGACGCCCAACGCGAAACGCCCGACGTACGCCGGCTGCAGCCCACGTTGCTGCAGCTCTGCGGTGATGTCGGCCACGCCTCCGCTGCCATAGCCCGTGGTGTCCGCAAGAATCGCCACCTTCGTGAGCTTGCGGCGATCGACGATCTCCCCGGCCAGGAAGCCGGCATTCATGGCGTCGGAGGGCGCCGTGCGAAAGACAAAGCTTTGAGCGGCCGGTGTCTTGCGCGTGATGGCCGTGCCTTGCGCACACGGCACGATCAGCACGTGATGGTTCGACTCGAACACGTCGAGCGCACCCATCGCGACGCCGGTATTGCAGAACCCGATGGTGGCGGCGACCTTCTCGCGCGTCACCAGATCAAGCGCTGCCTCCTTGCCGCTGGCTGGGTCTCCCTTGTCATCGCGCACCACGAGTTCGAAAGTGCGTCCGAGGTAGGTGCCCATGGCATTGATCTCGCTGATGGCCAGCTCGGCACCCTCGCGAACGCTCTTGCCGAAATCGGCCGAACCACCGCTGAGCGGCGCGATGAGACCGATGCGCAGAGGCGCTCCCCCTGCAGGAGCAGCTGGAGAAGCCGCCGCCGATACAGCGGGCCCCATGGAGATGGCCATGAAGCAGGCCAATGCGGCGACGGGTCTTTTCATGCGAATTCCCTGTGGATGAAGACTGATGACACAGCTTGTCACCAACGCCCACAGCCTAATCCAACTGGACCGTACCAGTTTGAATGCATCTGTTCGGAATCGGCCTGCGCGCGAAATAGTGCGCAATGCGCCGAAATGCCTGTGGTCCCGGCGAATCAGTGAATACCCGAGTGCCGATCGCAGCGGCCTCGCCAACGAGGGAAGACGTTAACCGTGTTCCCGAGCGTGTTCGACGGCGTACTTGATGAGCTCGGCCTGGCCTTCCAGCGCGAGCTTGCGCTTGATGCTCTGCCGGTGTGCTTCGACCGTGCGCACGCTCATGTCCATCTCGCTGGCGATCTGCTTGCTCGATAACCCGCGGGCGAGCGCCGAGAGAATCTGGCTCTCGCGAAGCGACAACACAGGCCGCACCGCCTGGTTGCGGAACAGCCGCTTCGTCACCAGCTGGCTCAGGAAGGTGCCTCCGCCGGCCACCGCCTTGATCGCCGCCACGATCTCGCTCGCAGGCGCATCCTTCAACACGTAGCCGCGGGCGCCGGCCTGCAGGGCGCGGTGCACGTATTCCGGGTTGTCGTACATGCTGAACATCAGCACCTGCAGCTCGGGCCGGCGCGCCAGCAGCAAAGAGGTCAGCTCGATCCCGGTGGTGTCTTTCATGCCCACGTCCATCAGTACGATCTGCGGTGCACAGGCGTCGAGCTGGGCAAGCGCCTCGCGTGCATCCCCGGCCTCGCCCACCACCTCGAAACCCGGCATGGCGCCCAGACGCGAACGCAGGCCGTCGCGTACGAGAGGATGGTCGTCGACAAGCAGCAGGCGAATGACGGTGGGTGGAGATGGCTGCATGGGAAAGTCCGTGGGTTGCGTCCTGCATTTTCGGCCATGACGGCTGAAACCATTCTCGTGACGTGCGCTGATGCACCTCGCAATTGCATCGGGCGAAGCAGCGCGAAAGGGCAACTCGCTTCGCGTGGCCGCTCTCGCTTTCGCAGGCGCACACCCCCACCGGACCACAGCGACAGGACACTCGCTGCAGCATCATGACCGTCGCCAGGATCCCACCCGTCAGCAACGTGTTCAGCGGCAACGCCGACCACGGGCACGACCCGCGCGATGACACCACACCGCCGCCGTCAGAGCCGGTGCCGACACCAGCCCTGAGCCCTGAGGTGATCCGCCGCTTCCACGCTCTGATCGAGGAAGTGACCAATGAGCTGATGCAGGACGCGCGGCTGGACCGTCACACCTGCCGCGCCGATGCCATCGCGCTCCTGATCGCCACCAGCCAGCAGGCCGATGCGGCGTTAGACAGTGGCGAAAGCCCGCTCATGTACCTGCTGCTCGAAGAGCAGCAAAAGACTGCAGCGGCCCTGGGACATGCCGGAGACTCCGGCTCCGTTCCCGCGTTCTTGAGAGCCTGAGGAGATTGCCATGTCCATCAATGGCCTGAGAAACCCGGCGAGCACTGTCCCGCCGCCCCATGTCGCTCACGGCAATTCCGAGGACGACACGAAGAAGCCCGCCCCCGGGATGATCGACGCGCATCGCACTGCGTTGCCCGACCGTCCACCGCAACACACGGGTGAGGCCGCAGCATCTCCGCGCGTCATCCTGTCAAAGCTGGGTGCCGTTCAGACGGCCCCTGCCCCGGGTGCTGTGGCCGACGCAACGCAGGCCATCGCCACGAAGGTGATAGGCGACGTGGACAGCGGCAAGCTCACGCTGTTGGCAAGCCATTCGGCCACATCCCTCAAAGCGGCGGCAAGCGCCGCAGCCAGAGGTGTGATGGCACTCAGGAACGATCTGTAGCCTCAGCGGCAATGAGCATCGGCAAGGTGATGCTGCGCCTCGTCCACCTTCACCGCTGACTGCGCCGATTCATGTGCGTGGCGCGCTGCTCACGCAGCGCGGCCGACGGGTTCACGCGCCCGCCACCTGCACCAGCGTGTTCAGCGAACGATTGAAGTCCCACAGGTCGTCGGTTTCCTGGTACAGGAAGGTGCGAATCGCGTCTTGTTTCTGCACCGCTTCGTCGGCCACCGGGTCGTTGCCGGGCTTGTACTCGCCCATTTGGATCAGCGGTTCGATCTCGTCGTACTTGGCCATCAGCTTGCGCAGCTTGCCGGCGGCGGCCTGGTGCTGTTTGGGCACGATCTGCGACATCACGCGGCTCAGGCTGCCCAGCACGTCGATGGCGGGGTACTGGTTGCGTGCGGCGATCTTGCGCGACAGGATCATGTGGCCGTCGAGAATGCCTCGCACTTCTTCGGAGATCGGGTCGTTGCCGCTCTCGTCTTCGTAGAGCACGGTGTAGAGCGCGGTGATCGACCCCTTGGCGCCCATGCCGGCACGTTCGAGCAGGCGCGGGATCTCGGCGAACACCGAAGGCGGAAAACCGCGCCGCGCCGGCGGCTCGCCGGCCGCCAGGCCGATCTCGCGCTGGGCGCGCGCAAAGCGCGTCAGCGAGTCCATCATCAGCAGCACCTTCAGGCCCTGGTCGCGGTAGTACTCGGCCACTGCGGTGGCGACGTGCGCGGCCTTAGCGCGCTCACTCGACGAGCGGTCGGAGGTTGCGCACACCACCACCGAGCGGGCCATGCCCTCTTCGCCCATGATGATCTCGATGAACTCGCGCACCTCGCGGCCGCGTTCGCCGATCAGCGCGATGACGCTGATGTCGCACTGGGTGCCCCGCGCCAGCATGCCCATCAGCGTGCTCTTGCCCACACCGGCCGGCGCGAAGATGCCCATGCGCTGGCCTTCGCCCAAGGTGATGAGTCCATCGATGATCTTCACGCCGGTGGGCAGCGGGCGCTCGATCATCTCGCGCTCCATCGGCGTTGGCGGCAGCGCAAAGACCGGGCGGAACTCGGTGGCAGGCACCGGCCCCTTGCCGTCGATGGGCCGGCCCAGGCTGTCGATCACGCGGCCCAGCAAGGCATCGCCCACCGGCACCGAGAGCACCTTGCCCATGCCGATCACGCGCGTGCCGCCTCTCACACCGAGGATGGAGCCGAAGGGCGAAAGAATCGAGCGCCCGCCCGCGAATCCCACCACTTCGGCCATCTGCAGCACGCTGCCGTCGTCGTCGAGCACTTCGCACAGCTCGCCGAGTCGGGCATCGAGCCCGCTCACGCGCATCAGCGTGCCGACCACCTCGGTGACCTTGCCGGTGCGGGTGAGCATCGCGGCCGAGGCCAGCTCGCTCTCCATCAATCGCGTCAGGTCGTGCAGGTCACTCATGGGCAGCCTCGGGGTAGCGGGTGTCGTTCAGATCGTCATGCTGGCCTTCGTCGAACCCTTGTTCGTCGGATGCGGCCGTGCCGGGTTCGCCATCGGCGATGTCGATGGCTGACGCGGCGAGCGCGTGGTACGTGTCTGAGGGGTTTGCCTCGTAGCCGTCTGTGGGCGTATCGCTGTCGATCACGGCCTTGCGCACGGCGCGGTCCATCGCGGCACGCAGACCATCGAGCTGGGTCTGCAGGCTGGCGTCGAGGATGCCGACCTCGGACTCGAAGATGCAGCTGCCCGGCTTGAGGGCGGGGTCGACGCTCACGTCCACGCTGAGCCCATTCGAACCGAGCGATTGCAGCGACCCGAGCGCGGCCCGCGCGTACTCGAAGTCAGCCGCGTTGACGCGCAAGGCCAGCGTGCTGGCACCGCGCGTCAGCCCTTGCACGCTGCGCAGCGCGCGCTGGTACAAGGCGCCGCGCTCCTCGGTGTGCACGATGCGCTCGACGGCAGAGGTCACGATCGCCGCGAGCTTTTCATGCATGCGGCGCAGCGCTTCCGCCATGTCGATCGACTTCCCGGCCTGCTGCTCATGCCACTCGAGCACCGCTTTGCGGAGCCCGTCTTCATAGCCTTGCCGCTTTGCGCGCTGCGCCTCGACACGCGCGCTCTCGATCAGTTGCTCGGCCTGCTGTCTTGCCTCGGTGAGCAGCGCCTGCGCCTCATCGTGCGCTGTTTGAACGATGGCCTCGCGTTGCTCGATCATGGAGCGGCGCAGCGCGTCGACTTCACCCAGGCTCGCCACCTGGGCAGCAGGCAGGATGCCGTCTTCCACGCCCGCGTTGCCGACGGCCCCGTTGAACCAGATCACCATGGCGCTTCACCTGCGAAAAGTGCTTCGACGCGTGCGAGCGCCTTCCGGGTCGGCACGTATGCGGCCGGCGTGGCCAGGCCAGAGGTCGGAATGGGCCAGACAGCCGGCAGTGCCAGTCGGGCCAGGCGGCGCAAGCTGCGGTGGGGCCAGGCACGCGCGCGCACCAGGTCGGCATAACCGGTGCATGCCCACTGCATCGGCGTCCACGCAGCTGCGTAGGCCGGTACCGGCGGGCCGCCGTGCGCATGTTCGCGCAGCAGGCCAAAGCTTGCGCCCAGCCCTTGCTCCAAGGCCTGCCGGGCCGTGCGCTCGACGCAGCAGCGGATCACGCCCGGTCGGCTCAGCAGGGCCAGCGCGCACAGCCGACCCAGCAGCGGCTCGCGCTCGTTCAGCGTGAGCTGACCGGCTGGGGCGACGAGGTCGGTGAGCGCCGGCAGCGCGCCACACCAGCGGCGAAAGAGGTGCAGCATCACGCGGCGGCGCGCCGGCCCTTCGGGCAGGCCGGTGGCCATCGAACGCAGCTCGGCGATTGCCTGCCAGCTGGGGTCGATGGCGGCAGGCAGGCCCTCGAGCCGCCGCTCGAATGCAAGCGCGAGCCCGGCGAGTGACGCGGCGTCATGGGTCATGCTGCCCCTGCTGCTGCGCCACCGATCTTCGGCAGGCGCTGCGCCACCGCGGCAGGCAGCCAGGCGGGCCGACGCAGCACCACCCAGCCGATGCCGGCCAGCAGCAACACGACACCGATGGCGATCAAGCCCCCGATCACGCGGCCGGCCGATGAAGGCGGCGGCGGCGGCGCGATCATGGCGCCCGGCACCAGCGTGATCGAGACGTTGTCGTAGGCCAGGCCTTCCACGCTGCGCGCGACCATGTTCTTGATCGCAGGCGTGAGCGCTGTGAGATTGGCCTGCGGCCGGTACTTCACGAACACCGAGGCGCTCGACGGCTTGACCGCCGGCGCCATCGGGTCGTTGTTGGGCAGCACGATGTGCACCCGCGCAGCGATCACGCCGTCGATCTGAGACAAGGTGGCCGAAAGCTCCTGCGACACGCCGTGGATGAAGCGCACGCGCTCCTCGGTCGGCGTGGAGATCAGGCCTTCTTTCTTGAACATGTCGCCGAGGTTGACAAACTTCTCCTGCGGCAAGCCCTGAGCACGCAGCACGGCGAGCGAACGCACGACATCGTCCTGATCGACGGCGATGCTCCAGGTCTTGCCGCCGTCGGGTGTCTGCTTCTGTGCGTCGATGCCGTTCTCGAGCAGCGCCGAGACCATGCTGTTGGCGTCGGACTCGGCCTGCTTGGTGAACAGGTCGTTCTTGCAGGCCGCCAGGCACAAGGCCACGACGACCACGGCCAGCGCATTGCGCAGCATGCGCGGAAGGGCACGTTCGTTCAGCATGTGGGGCTCCCTTGCGTGGCGCGGGCCACTACTGGTTCTTCATCAGAGTCTGCAAGCCGCTCTTGCTGCTCTGCGAGATGTAGACACCGGCGTTGAACTGCACCTGCACCATCGAGAGCTGGTAGCTCAGTTCGATGTGCTTGGCGGCCAGCTCGGTCGGATTCATCGAAGGCGCCTGCACGGAGAACGCGCGCACGTCGTCGAAGGTCTGGCGCATCAGGGCTTCCTGCGAGCCGATGAAATGCGATATCGGCGAACTCGCGCCCACCGCCGTATCGTGCGGCACCGATGCCGGCGGCTGGATTTCCATCAGGCGATTGAAGCGGTCGGCCAGGCCACCGAGCGAGTCGGGCCGACTGCCGGCCTGCTCCATCACCTGGTTGACGGAGACCGCACCGATCGAAGAAACGTCCATCATGAAACTCCCGGTTGTGAGAAAGACAGCAACGCCTCAGGCGCGCAGGAAGCTGGCGCTGCTCGCCGAGCGCGGGTCGTAGTCGGCAAACGTGATCTCCATGGCCGGCTCCAGGTCGGCCGGGGCGTCGTCCTTGCCCATCAGCAGACGCACAAGGCCTGCAGCTTCGCGGCTGGCGTTGCCTTCCAGGACCTCATTGGCGCTGATGCTCCAGGCCGGGTCGCCGATGGCGAACTGGCAAAAGGCCATCAGCGCCTTGCCCAGGCTCCAGTTGCTGGTGTTCGCATCCAGCTTGTGCAGGATGCGGATGGCGTCTTGCCAGTGGCCGCGCTTGATGGCGATCCAGGCCTCGAAGGTGTCCAGCTCGCCCAAGCCCGGGCGCAGCACCCGCACACCGGCCAGCACGGTCTCTGCATCCTCGAGCCGGTTGTGTGAAATCGCCGTGCTGATCACCTCGATCAGTGCGGAGATGAACTGCTTGCGGTTGAAAAGCGGATTCATCGCGTGTTGCTCCAAGTTGGATGTGCCTGTCCCCAGCAGAACCCGTTCCGCTGGGGACAGGCATGCCGCGCTGCGGCATGCCCATCGACGACCGGGTTAGAACATCCGGCTGCCGCTGTTGAAGATGCTGTACAGGTTCATGCCCTGCTGGATGTCGCTTTGCTGCATGTTCGGACCACCGTAGGCCTGTGCCCAACCCAGTGCAGCCTGCGGCGTCATGTTGCCGAACTGCGCCGGCGAATTGACGCTGAAAGACGTCAGGTTGCTGTACGGCTGAGCGCCGTACGCCGGGGTCCCGAGCACGGGGTTGCCGAATTGCGGGTTACCGAACTGCGGGGCGCCAAATTGCGGAGCCCCGAACTGCGGGTTGCCGAATTGCTGGTTGCCGAGCATCGGGTTGTTGAAGCCACCCAGCTGGTTGGAAAACTGCATCGCAGTCTGGTTGGGTTGCATGCGGTTGCCCAGCGCCTGCAGAAGCGGCGTGACGGCTTGCAGCAACTGCACTACGCTCTGCAGCAGCCCGGCGATGGGGCTGTTGCCGAGGCCATTGGGTTGGCCCAGCATCGACGTTTGCGGGTTGGCCACCGAGGCGCCGGACTGCAGGCTTTGCAGCAGCATGCTGCCCAGCGAGGCCATGCCCGAGGTGAGGGTCAATCCGGACTGAATGGCTTGCCCCAGCCCGGGGGTGCCATAGGACGAGGGATATCCCACGCTGTTGACGGTCATGCTCATGATGTGATTCCTTTTGAATGTGTTGATCCGGGTTGCACGACTCAGAAGACCGACGTCGGAACGCTTTGGAACGTCAAGTTGAAGTTGTCCTTGGTGTTCTGTGAGGGCTGCAGCGAATTGCCCAGCTCGTTGACCGGAGTCAACACCTTGCCAAGCAGCGAGTTCTGGTTGATGCCAGAGAAGATGCCGCCGCCGTCAGGTCCGGGCTTGGTGTCAGCGCCCTTCAGCGTTTCGCGCAAGTCGTTGAGGCTGAACTTGCCGTCGCCGTGCTGGTCGCCGTGATGGCCCTTGCGGATCTTCATGGCGTTGTCGAGCTTGGTAAACGTCTCGGGTTGGCTCAACAGCAGCTTGGCAGCTTCCTTCAGGTCTTCGGGGGCGGCCTTGCCGTTGGGCATCTTGCCTTCCTTGACGATCTTCTGCAGATCCTCTTTGCTCACCAGGTGGTGCTTGTGGAACAGCTCGTCGCCATACTTGGCCACGGTCTGCAGCGCGTCCTTCTCGCCCACGCTGAAGCTCGTCTTCTGCATGGCGGCCGTGGTGTCACCCTTACCGATCTTGCCGTCGGCCTTGCCCTTGAAGCCCTGTGCTTTCGAGTCGGAGGTCTCCAGTTCCTTGAACGCTTCCGGGTTGTCGAGCATGTACTTGGCAGCGGCGCGCAGCTCCGGCGTGTAGTTCGCCGACATCTGGTGGCTCTGCAGCCGGCCGTCCGCGATGGCCTTCAGGTCGTCCTTGGTGATGTAGTTGTCCTTGCCTTGGGTGAGCTGGTCGAAGTTGCGCGAGATTTCGCGAACGGCGCGGTCCTTGTCCATCTTCACGTTGCCGGCAGCGTCGTATTTCACTTCGCCGGTATTCGGCACCACCGTCGGAGCGTTGGGGGCCGAAGGCACACCACCCGGCGTGCCTGGGAAGCCCGGCTGCGAGAACTGCGGCGGCACGCCTCCCTGCGGCATCCCGAAGTTCGTCGGGGCACCCATGAACGGACTCATCATCGGGTTCATCATGGGATTCATCTGGGGACCCACACCCATCGGATTCATCATGGGATTCATCAGCGGGTTCATCTGCGGACCCATGGCCATCGGGTTCATCATGGGGTTCATCTGCGGACCCACGCCCAACGGGCTCATCTGCGGGTTCATCATGGGCGAGCCGCCCATTCCGAACTGCGAAAGCAGGCCGAGCAATTGCGGCAGCTGCTGCATCAGCGCACCACCCAGCGGGTTGGCCATCGGGGTGGCGGCCATCGGGGCGCGCTGTGCAAACTGCATCAGCAAGGGAGTCAGCGACTCCAGCAGGTTGCCCACAGCCAGCATGGCGTTGCCGATGTGGAAGTTGGGAGATTGGGCTCCGAGTGCCGATGACTGCGTGCTGCCCAGGCCCATGGCCATGTTCTGCATGCGTACTGAGGACTCATTGATACCGGTCGAATTGATGCTCATGATGTGTTCCTTGTTTGTTCAGCCTGCCGAAGGCGACGACTGATTGAAAGTAGAGAGCGTGAGCCGCAGGCTTACGCGAGACCCTTGATTGCTTCGCCGATCGCCTTGAACATCTTGGCCAGGGCCTCGTTCATCTTGACGATCATCTGGATCAGACCCATCTCGGTCTGAAACTTCATCTGCATGGCAGCCGTTTGCTGGATCTGCGCCATCATGGCGTTGCCATCGCTGGAGGCAGCCTGGGTGCCGGCTGCGCTCAACTGAGCACCACCAGACTGCAACTGCTGCGTGCCGGCGCTCATGCCGACTTGACCGCCGGAGCCGGACGAACCGACAGAATTCATTGACATCTTGCTTCTCCTGAGTTTTGCGGTTTCCCGCGGTTGTTGTGGGCCACATCGGGCCCCGTCCTGACCGTGGGGCGGCACGTCGCCAGCCCCCGTTCATTCAATGCGCTTGAGCGACGCCTGCGAGGTACGACAGCACCCCGTTGGCCGCAGTGCGCGCGTTCTGGTCGGCGCTGGAAGCCAGCACGTTGTCGATCCACTGTTTCCAGTTCGGGTCGCCGGACAGCATCATCGACACCGCCATGACCACTTTTGCACCGTCGTCGTCAGAGTGGCGATCGATGTGCGCACCGAGGTTCTTCTTCGCGAAGTCGGCATTGCCGCCCATGCCCATCGCGATGGCGTGGTACATCGTGTAGACGGTGTGGTCGTCGAGCGTTGCCTCCACCGCCGTGTTGACGATCTGCACGTCATCGCCAGCGCGATAGATGCCACCGAGCAGCCCGATCAGCATCAGGCTGCGGTAGACGGCCGGATAGTCGCCAGAGGCGCCGGCAGGTGTGTGTGTCTCGAACATGTTGGCTCCTGAGTTAAGCGACGAGTGACGCGTTGTGCAGCGTCTCCCACACGTGGCGCACGATGCGCTGCGACGCGTGGAAACCTTCGATCAGCTGAGAGACCAGCTGGCGCTCGGTGGCGGCCGCCGTCTGCAGCATCGACTCGCTGGCGCGGGCCACATCGGCAAAGTAGGTCAGCAGCGCACGGGCACGCTCGCCCGATGCGTCTTCTGCCAGGGACTTCTCCAGGTTGGTCAGATCGCCAAATACCGTTTGTTCAAGTTGTTCGTTCATGATCAGTGGTGCTCCATGGGGTGGGGTTGTCAACGGGATGGGCCGGCCGGCGTGTCGATCAACTCGACAACGGCCTGAGGTGAATCGGGAAGAAGGGACAGGTGCTTCACGCCGTCGCGCGTCTGCACGTACTGCAGGCCGTCGCTGGACAACATGGCACCCACCGGCACTCGATCGGGCGCAGGTGCCTCGATGGCGTCCACGTCGATGCCGCGCACCAGCGGTGCCAGGTCGGCTGCGATGCGGGCGGCCGCTTCACGCACCTTGTCGAGATGCATGGCGCGGCCGGTGACGGCGAAGTTGCCTTGCCCGCGGTAGCTCACCGACACCCCGGGCAGGGCCAATGCGTCCGAGATGCCCTGGGCGACGTCGGGGGCCGCGGCGTACTGGTGTTCGATGCGCTCCGCCGGGAAGCGCGCCAGAACCTGGCGCAAGGCGACCGCTTCTGCGCTGCTGGCGAGCAGGCCTTCTACGATGACGCGATCGCCGACCGGCCGCACACTGAGGTTCGCAAGCGAGGTGGCTGTCACCGCACGAAAGACCTGCCCCACCAGCGCTTCGGGCACCACGCGGGCCTTGGCCGCTTCGGCGTTGCGCCACACCACGGCGGCAAACGCACCGGCCATGGCGAGCGACGCTGTCACGCACATGGCCACGGCACGACCGGAGCGACGGATCGCAGGTGATGCCTTCACGGCCTCCACAGCCTTCACCACGGGGCGCATCAACAGTTCGAGCAGCTCCACATCGGAGGGCCACTGCGCGTGCATCGGACCGACGCACAGCACGACGTCACCGAAACGCTTCGGCACGAAGTCAGCCAGAAGCTCGCGAGCTGCCGGTTGCGACTCGTCTGCAGGTTGCGACGTGAATGCGACGGTGACCACGCTGTCTGTTTCCTGTAGTTCCAGAACCAGGGGTTCTGACTGCCAATCGGTGAGCTGGATATCTGCCTGCTCGCTTGAATCGATGCGATACATCGATGCGCTCAACATTAATTGCGTGCCTGCATGGCGACCGGTGAGAACACGAAGCTGCTTCATGATTTGCGAACCGTTCAGGGCTGATTCGAACCAGGGGCGCGACGTGGGCTGCGAGCCGCGCCTTGCGTGGTGTCGACCGGTGCTTCTGCGGCATCTGCAGGGGCGGCATCCGACCCGTTGACGGCGCGCAAGCTCGAGGGTTGGCCCACCAGCTTCGGCGTGATGAGGAAGAGCCGCTCGGTGCGCGTGGAGCGCGAGCCTTTCCAGCGGAACAGGCCGCCCAGCAACGGAATGCTGCGCAGGCCCGGCACACCGGCTTCCTGGTCCACATTGGCTTCGACGATCAGGCCGCCGATCAACAGGCTCTCGCCTTCCTTGACGTAGGCCTCGGTACGGATCTCGGTCTTCTTGATCACCGGCACCTGGTCGACCGACGTCGACTCGAAGCTGCCGTCTTCGATGTAGAGCGACAGCTTGATCTGGTTGGCACCATCGACCGTGGCAACCTGCGGCGTGACTTGCAGCAAAGTGCCGGCCTCGATCTGGAACAGGTTGGCCTCGTGGTCGCCGGCCACACGCACCGTGGCCACGCGCTTTTCCTTCATCACCGCGGGTCGGTTCACGACGCCCAGCACCGACGGCTTGGCGACGATGCGCGCCTTGCCCTCGCCTTGCAGTGCATTGACGCGCATCATCAGCTGGCGACCCGCATCGGAGACCAACGTTCCGATGGTGTAAGTGCCTGTGCCGATCAATCCCTGCGCACTGCCGACCTGCGGTACGCCGTTGCCGGGCGACGTCACCGACACCGAGGCGCGTGCACCTTGCACCGACCAGTCCACGCCGAGCGACTTCGCGTTGTCGGCGCTGACGTCGATGATCATCGCCTCCAGCTCCACGAGCACCGGCTTCTGGTCGAGCCGGCGCACCAACGCCTCGTACTCGCGCATGCGGTAGGCACGACCCTGGACGATCACGGCATTGATACCGTCGTCTGGCTCGAAGCTGGGCTGGTCTTCGTCGAAGTTCACCGGGCTGCGCATGCCGCGCTGGCTGGCCTTGTCGTCGGCTGCCGCATTGGTGCCGTGCGATGCGGCGGGCAGGTCGGGCATCAGCTTGTTGCCGCCGGCCAGCGACTGCATCGCTTTCATCTTCTGCGCCATCGTGCGCGAGGCTTGCGACGATTCGCCGGTACCGGCGCCGTCGGTGCTGGTCTTGGAATACAGGCTGCGCAGCGTGGTGGCGATGCCAGGTACCGTCACCTCGCCCAGCACGCGGTCGCCGGCGGCGGCGAAGCGCAACGGGAAAACGCGCACCACGCGCTCGTTGCCTTCGGAGGCGCCCATGTCCAGCGAATCCAGCGCCGATGCGACCAGCTCCACCTGGCGTGGCGGCCCGTAGACCAGCAGCGTGCGCTGCGCGTCGTTGAACTTCAGCGGGTAGCGTTCGCTGGCGAGGCCAAGCGAGTCCAGCAGCTCGACGACCTCTTTGCGGCTGTAGCCCTTGAGGCGGAACAGGCGGCTCTGGATCGCCTTGGCCGGATAGAAATAGAGGGCCGTGCCGTCGTGGTACCAGAGGATGCCGTAGGCCTTGGAGATGGCCTTGAGGAAGTTCTCCGGCGGGGTGTCGAAGTTGGCGTTGACCACGCCTTCGACCCCATCGGCCACGATGACCGGCAGCGACTGGCTGGCCGCGAAGTCTTGCAGCACCTCGGACAGCCGCTTGCCTTCTGCGCGATAGACGAAATGCGCTTCCGCGCCGCGTTTGCCCGCCTTGTCACGGATTGCCAGCGTGGCGTGGCGCGGCTGCGATGCCCGCGCAGGCGCACCGCCCGTGCTCTGCGCATACGCGAACGGCATGTCAGCCCATGCAATGGCGGCCGCACAGGCGGCTGCAATGGCGCTCTGAACGAGCACACGACGACTCATCACAGCGACTCCGCATCAGGATCGTCTTCGTCAGGCTCTTCGTCGTCTTCGAAGAACTTCTGCATGGCTTCACGCAACATGCCGTCGCCGCCCTGAAGAACGTTCATCGCGACCTTGTTGAACACCTTGTCGAACTCCGGGTTGCCCGGGCCCATCGGGCCGCCGGCCGGCTTGGTCTCCGGCACGTCTTCGACCGGTGCCACAGGTGGCGTACCTCCGACCTTCATGGACATGGCCGTCTCCTCGAAATGTTGATGACCCATTGAGCCTAGGGATACACAAGTCACCGGAGCACTGCAGACGCGAAGCGGAGTCCGCCACCGCGAACCGAATCCTTTCTTCGGCGCACGGCACAGCGACAGCGCGCACGCCGCTTCGCACGACCCCACACCGCTTCGCACAGAGCCTCGCCGGCCTGTGTTCAACACGCAGACTGCCCGCAAGCGCTGCATTGCGGCGTGGACAAGCGTCATCCCGACACCCGCCTCTTTAACGGCCACCCTTCAGCCAGGAGTTCCTTGATGCAAACCCAACCCTCCCCGTTCGGCGATCACACCGACCTGCTCGCCTCACTGCAAACCGTTCAAGCGACGGTGCAGGCACAGACCGCGCGGTTTCATCAACAGCTCGGACTCGTCAAGAGCCTGGCCGCGCGGACGCAGGACGGCGCCCGCATCGAGGTGCTCGGCAACGTGTCCCTGAGCCTGCATCGCGTCCACACGCTGTTGTTCGGCGGCGCGATCCCGACACCGGCAGAAGCAACACCGGGGCAGCCAGCTGGCGCAGAAGAAAGCGTGCAGGCGGCGTTCGCCGAGTTCTCGTCGCTGCTCAGCGCCACCCAGGGCGCAGCCGAAGAAGTCGACGCCTTGCTGGCGCAGACCGAAGGACAACTGGCGCAGCTGCAGGCCGTCGCAGCCTGACGCCGGGCCCCACGATGACGCGACGCTATCGACACGTCCCTGCGCTGGCCACCTGCATCGCCGCGATGCTGGGCGGCAATGCACAAGCCGCCACGCGCTACCAGTGCCTGATGCTGGACGGCAGCACGCGCATGTCGGTGCAGGACTTGTCGGCGCGCTTCAACGCAGCAGTTCAGAGCTGCCGCATCGTCGACACGCCCGAGGCCACACGTGCCGAGCCTGCGTTGCTCTACGACGGTGGCCGCCTGCCCGGCCTGAGCGACTCGATCGCACGCTTCGGCACGCCGATGCTGCTGTCGCCACGCGTGGGGCCCATGGCACCCATGCCGGCGGAGCTGCAACGCCTGGTCAACGCCGCCAGCCAACGCCGCGGGCTGGACCCGAGGCTTGTGAGTGCACTGGTGCATGTGGAGTCGCGCTACCAGGTGCAGGCGCGCTCGCCCAAAGGGGCTCTGGGCTTGATGCAGATCATGCCGGCCACCGGCGCCCGCTACGGTATCGAGTCAGGCAGCGACCTGCTCGACCCTGCGGTCAACATCGACATCGGCACACGCTACCTGCGCGACCTGCACGAGATGTTCGACGGCCGCATCGACCTCATGCTGGCCGCGTACAACGCCGGCGAAGGCGCCGTGCGGCGGTACGGCAACCGCATTCCGCCGTACCCTGAAACGCAGGATTACGTGCAGAAGATCATGGGGCTGTACCGTGACCGCTGAATGTCGCGGTGATGTCGCCGGCTATGTCGCGGTTCACGGGGGATTTCAGCCGCCCCGTCAGCCGGCCGCCAGGTCTTCCCGCTCCCAGGCCTTCACGGCCCGTATGTCGTCGGGCCCGGTGCGGCAACAGCCGCCGATCAGGCGTGCGCCCATTCGGTACCAGTCACTTGCCTGCTCGGCGAAGTGCTCGGAATGCGAGCAGCCGTGCCACTGCTTGTCCGTCGCGTCGTAGTGCTCGCCGGAGTTCGGGTACACGAGGAGGGGCTTGCGGGTGTGCGCCCTTGCCGCAGCCACCAGCGACGAGATGTGCTCGGGTGCCGTGCAGTTGACGCCGACGGCAGCCACCTGCTCGAAGCCGTCGAGCGCCGCCACGCAATCGGCCAGCCGCTCGCCCTCGCTGTTGAGCTCGCCATCGCGGCACGAGAAGCTGATCCACGCCGTGGTGCCGGGGAACTCAGGCAGCAGGCTGGCCAGCGCCATCGCTTCGACCAGGCACGGAATGGTTTCGCAGGCGAGCAGGTCGGCACCGGCATCGACCAGTACTTTCATGCGCGGACGATGGAAGTCCATCAACCTACCCTGCCTCTTTCTTGAGCAGGGGAGAAGGAGTGATCACCATGGCCATGATTGGCAAGGTCAGGCGGATGTATTTCCGCGAGAAGAAGTCTGTTCGGGAGATCGTGCGGCTGCCGACGACTGCCGGGCGTGGCTGCGCGAACTGACCTCGAGCCTCGTCAAGTGATCCGCATCGATCAACTCTGGCTGTGCACAGCGCCGATGGACATGCGCGCCGGCGCCGAACGGCTCATGAGCTGCGTCGTGCAAACCACCGGCGCTGCCCGCGCGCATCACGGCTACCTCTTCGCGAACGCGCGGGCCACGCGCATCAAGCTGCTGGTTCACGACGGGTCCCGCGCGGCATGGGCCGCGTCGCCGATCTCTCCGTCGCTCGCCCTGCTCCGATTCGACCATGTGGGGTCTGTCGCGGCTTTCAGTGCCAGCAGCGACTTGGCTACGAACACGAGGTCGTGCCAAGCGGCACATCCTTCAGGAAGTCCTTCTGGATGATGAGTTTTCGTCCTCTCAGCGAGTTCGTCACGCACAGATCACGGGCTCGACCGTGCTGACGATGCAGGCGATGCCGGACTGAGCACGAGAGGCGGCGATTCACCACACTGGGTGGTTAGCCAGACAGCTTGTAGGCTGTCGAATCCCTTCGAGTCCAAGAAAGTCACCACTCCTGTTGGCTTCCCCGCCCTGTAGTTTTCTCCCGAGCTCTTCAGGGGCTCAATGCGGGGCCAAGATAGAACTTCCGTGCGGGAGACTTGGATGGGACGCGGAGGAACTGCGTTCGGCCACAGGCCATTCCCGTCAAACGGCGAAAGCTCTACCAGGAAAGGCGTACCGATCTTCGACTTGAGCACAACAGGGCAAACTACAGCGCTCGTTTGACCAGGTGAAATCTGGCACACAGGTCGATTCAAAGTGCTTCTGTTCAGGATGTCACAGCCGGCAGCCGTCACCACCAAACGAACGGGAATCTCACCAAGGCCTAAAGCGCGTACCGCGGCCACTGCAATCCCAGAAAAGTTGCCTGTCAGGATCAGAAGCGCGAGGACGAGCGCACCGCCAATAGGGGGCAACACCTTTTTCTCGACCCGTTTTCCTGCCGCCGCGATGAACAAATTCGTGCCGCAGCACAACAAGGACCAAGCCAGCAACGAAAATGCCAACTTCAGTCCGTTGTCGCTCTTTGGGTACATGACGATGAAGAAGCCCGCACAGAGTCCTGTGCAAAGAGTCAAAAACAACGTGTGAAATGAGAGCAACGTCACGCGGCCCATGTGCTGAACGCGGGCCTTCCATGGCGTAGTGCTGACTGCCTCCAACTGGCGTGTGGTCACCATGTGTTCGACCCTTGCGTCCGCAATAATCCAGCCCAACAACGCACACATCAGGATGTTGTTTGAGGCAGGGAGCCAGCTCACATCGCAGACAGCTTGGACGACGAGTAGTCCAATCATGAGCAAACCCGGCACTGCGGCGAGAAGCAGACTTGGCCGCGAGCGGAGAAGCCCATTCTCGTCATCGGCTGCTTGATAGATCAGCCCTGCGGCAATCGCCGTCCCACCAAACACAACTGAAACCAATAGGCCGATCAGGGCGACCGCGGCGAGCACCGAAGTCGAGGTGGCGATATCGACCTCTGGCATCTCACCGACGTGACAGAAGAAGATCAGCAGCAAAAGCCCGCCTGTTGTCAGAACCGTGAGACTCCCCACCGTGAAAGGGTGTTGCCTCAGATTGGCCAGCCACCACGGGTCGGTGCTGGTGGCGCGGACTTGGGCATGCTTGGGAAATCGCTTGGGAGGACGGTGCATATGCTTTCGATTTGAGGTTGAGTGCCATGCACTGGCCGGTCTGTTCTTCCTTTGACCCGTGCATCAAGCGCCAATGCGCACAAGATCTAGGTCTGCGATCCCGACAGCAAGTGCGCGGGGATCGGCAGGGTCAGCGAGGGCTGATAGCCACCCGCACCTACTCCTTCGAAGTCATACTCGTACAAGGTTGTGCGCCCGAGCGATGGCTGTCGCTGGCCCAGATAGAACGCGAACCCGTTTGGGGCTGCGACGAAGAGATGAACGGTTTTGCCAGGCCGCTTCATCTGGTTGATCTTCACGGCCAGCGCCTCCGCCAGCTGGAATGCATGCGCTCCACTGGCAACGACACGACTGCCGGGCCCGCCCATCGGTGACGCCAGCAGCAGGCGAGAAGCGCCGGTCAGGCTCGCGAACTGAGCCCGCACCGCCGGCGCGACATCGTGGGTCAGGGAGACGCCGACGATCAGGTCTTCTTCCGGGCTGTCGAGCACCTCATGCTCGAAGTTCCATGCGGGCCACGATGGATCAGGGGCCGCGTCGGTCGCATGCCAGATCACTCGATTGAGCACGCGCTGCTCCAACTCGACGTGGTGGCCGAGCTTGATGTTCAACACGGACCCAGCCGCGAACGCGAGCGTCACATGCGCGTCGAGGATGAGTCGCAGGTTGCCGTGCTGGCGCGCACCGGCGATCAGAAAGTCCTTGAGGCGCGGGTAGAGCGTGCTCGCCCAATCGGCATTCGAGCGAATGGGGCGCTGATCAAAGTACTGCACCACGTCCAAGACATCCGTACATCTTTCCTCGAGGTGATCGACGTGGTGTTCGAAGGACTTGACCCCGACCGCGAAGTACGGCTTCGGCACTTGCTCGAAGAGTCCCTGCTGGCGGCAAGCATCGCGAAACTGCGGTCCCTCGAACTCGATGCGCCCCTGCGCCAGCCACTGGTAGGTCAGGTCGTCATACCAACAGGTGTCCTCGTTCTCCGGTACGCGGCGCATGCCATGCAGCTGCAACTGCAGATCCAACTGGTCACGCAGATCCAGCAGTGTGGCCGCCTCCACACCAAAGCCCAAGGTCTGCACGAGTTTGCGCAGCCCTTCTTCGTCCAGCTCCAGGTGGTCGCACCAAGCTTCTCGCAGCTTGCCCGTCGCGCTGTTCGGACCGCTCCCGTCGAACAGCCGGTCGATGCGAACCGCACCGTCGCGCATGTTGACCGCCTTGTTCAGCGGGTCCTTGGTCGCTAGACGCCAGTTGCTCAACAGCGTGAAGCGTGTTCCAAGCCCCTCTGGGGCATGTTTCAGCTGCGCGGCCTTCGCCCTTTCCAGCAGCGAAACGCTCGCTGCGTTGATGAAGTCCGGGTCCATCAGGTGTTCGTAACCGTATTCACCGCCGTTCACGTGCCATTTGCATTGGATGTGCTGACGCCGCAGCGGCGCGCCGCGCTGGTCGTTGTAGCCACGCCCTGACGCGTACTCCACCCAGATGTCGTCAAACCCCTTGGGGCCACGCTCGAAGGCCACCTTGACGATGGCGGGGTCGGGCACGAGCAGCCCCAGCGCCTTGCGCCAGAACAGCCGCGCCTGAAATGCATGCCCATCGCGCAGTGAAGCAATGGCCAGGGTCATGTGCAGATCCGATCGTGATGGTTCGACGAGGGCACTTCGCTACGCATCCTTGAAGGGCGGCGTGGGGGCCATTCCACGTGCGATCTCCAGCGCGCGCGAGGCTTTCATAGGCCCTTCGGGATAGGCATCCAAGACGAGGGCCGGGATCAGACGTTGTGTCAAATCAGAGAATGTGAACCCGTACCCGAACTTGCCCTTCTCGCCCGTGGCGTCGGCCAGAGCGGCCAGATCCGAGCTCTTGAAGCCGGCGTCGCCCAGGAGGCGTTGAAGCACCTCCTCGCGCTGTTCGGCGGTGGGGCGGGCGAATTGCAGGATGTCGGCAGCGCGACGCCGCACCGCGGGGTCCAGCGCGGGAAGCCGGTTGGTGCACATCAGCACCACCGCCGGCACCTTGGCGTTCGCGAGCCGATCAATGCCGCGGATGAAGGCGTTGACGCCGGCACGGTCTTCGTGGTGCATCTGCTCGGTTTCGCGCGACTGTGCCAGTGCATCGGCTTCGTCGACCAGCAAGATCACGCCGCCGCGGGCGGCGCCCTTGGCCGACTTGAGCTTCACCGCTTCGCCATACGCCTGATCGAACGCCGAGCTGATGAGCTGCGTCATCTCGCCCACCCGCCCTTGCCCGCGCGAGGACAGGCTCAGCGGCAACAGCGTGATGTCGATGCCCTCCTGGCGGGCCACCAGGTCGCCAATCGTCTCGGCGAGTTCCGTCTTCCCTGAACCGACGTCTCCGCAGAGGATGACGAGCGGCGGTCGGCGCAGGACGGTGTCCAGCAGGCGGCTCGCGCCACCATGATGCTGTTCAATCCACTTCTGCAGGCCGTGGGAATTGATGAGAACGCCCAGCATGTTGGCCAAGCGCTTGACCTTGTCTTCGACGCCGATCAAGCGCTCCAGGCGCATGCGCGCCTCGACATCCAGCAGCGTGACACTGCGTTCAAAAAGTGGGGCTTGTTGGGTCATGCGTAGCTCCTCAGGCTCGAACGGCCGAGCGCGCGGCCACCTGCGCTGTACAGGCGGTCATCGACGAAATATCCACTGACCCCTGGTGCGGGTGCGTCGCTGCGCTGAAAGGGCAGTGCGCCCTCGAACGCCTGCTGCTGGGCGGGCGTCAGGTTGTCCCACTTGTCGCTGTAGGTGAGGTAGCTGTAGAACGTCGCACCCGTGATGTCCAAACCAGGCTTGATCTTGCCGGGGTCATCATCGACATCACCGGAAGCCAGCTGCTGCGCGGTGTAGCGCAGCGTGGGTTCGATCAACTTGCCGTCTCGCTTGAAGCCGTAGGTCACCGTTCCCAAGTAACCGTGACGCAGCAACTCGGTGAGTTCGGTTTCGAACTGGTCGACCCGGGTTGCGCTCGGGTGGTCGTAGAGACGGTGCAACCGCGTGAGGTCGGTCTTGACCTTGGCGGCCATGTGCCGTGCGTGCACGACCGTGAACGTGGCCGACTCTGACAAAGTGAAGGAAGAGCTCATCGATTACCCCTGAAATGCGCTGCCGAAGACTTTCTGCCAATACCGCACCGTCAACTCCTTGGTGGGCGCCGCGAGCGCGGCGTCGATCGCCTCGCCCGCGTCGAGCGCGGCTTCGACGATTGCGTCGGCCTGCGCCTGCGTATACAGCTTTGCAACGTTGTTGGTCGGGTTGATCGGATCGAAGATTTGCACCACATCGCTGACCTTCGACGCATCGGACGCGGGGTAGTGATCCGTGAACACGATGCGCTCGCGCAGGTTGCTGCGCGCGATGTAGGTGAAGAACGCCTGCAGGGCGTTCGGGTAGTCGGAGAAGTCCGTGCCGTTGTCGCACAGCCGCGCCATGATCAGCTCGACCATGAACGACTTGAAGCGGAAGCCATCGTGTTCCTGCTTCATGCGCCTGGCCCAGTACTTGGCCAGGCGCACGACCTGGGCGTAGTGCGTCGGCTGGGCAGCCTTGCGCTTGCGGATGAACTCAAGGTGCAGCGGGATGCTCGTCTCTAGGAACGAGCCGTCGTCCTGGCTGATCAGGTTGCCGCGCCACTCGGGGTCGTTGGCGTAGAGCACGGGAACGATGTCCACATCCAGGCCCGTGCCGCGAAACGACACTGTCACGGAGTAGGTTTGCGGCTTGACCTGATCGAGGCTGAAATTCGAGAAGGCGCTGCGCAGCTTCTGCGCGAGGTATTCGAGCAACGCCTGCAGGTCGTGCGGGGCGTCGGAGCCGCTGATGTACATCGCCACGTCGATGTCATTGAGGCTGCGCAGGGCAGTCCCCTTCGCCAGGCTCCCCGACAGCAGCATCTTGCGCAGGGCGAAGTCGGGGTGGTCACCGAGGTAGGTCTCGAGCTTTTCCCGCAGGCGGCGGACCTGCGCGCGGTACTCGGAGGCAATGTCCTTGGGCAAATTCACCCGTTCGTCGGCGAAACGGGCAATATCCGCGTGATCGAAGTGAAGTCGTGACATAGGATGAGCTGGCATTAGATTGATGGTTCGGCGGGCCGGTGCTCGCCCGAGATCCCGAACGAAAAGTTCGGAGAAGCGAATTTCCGGCAGTGTTTCACGCGGAAACGCTCCTGTCAAATAAAAAGTTCGGAGCCGTGGTACAGTGGGCTCTGGATTACGCCTGGAGACGCGAGAGATGTCGACTCGTCTCGGCGCAAAGTTGCGCGAGCTGCGCAAGCAGCGCCAATGGACACTGGAACACTTGGCCGAGCAAGCCAAGCTGAGCAAGAGCTATTTGTGGGAGCTAGAGAACCGAGAGTCACAGCGCCCCTCGGCCGAGAAGCTCACCGCGCTGGCCGACGCGCTTGGCGTCACCGCCGCATACTTCCTGGAAGAGGACGCCCGGGAGCCCGAAGAGCGCCACCTTGATGAAGCCTTTTTCCGCGGGTACCAGAAGCTGGATCCCGATGCCAAGGCCCAGCTGCGCAAAATCCTGACAACGTTCAAGAAGGGGTTGTGACCAGTACCCTGTGGACACCACAGCGCGCGGCGACCCGGCTGGTACGGATCGCCGAGACCTTCAGTGCCGCCCACCGCCAGCCTGTTTACCCCATCAACGTCGAGCAACTCGCGCTCGAGGCCGCCGGCATTTTCGGGTGGAGTGACCCCATCACCGAGGTCCACTCAGCGCCGATCAAGTCCTTCGAGGGCGCGCTGTTTCCCGACGACGACCGCAAGCGCTGGCTGTTGCTCTACAACGAGTCATTGACCTCCAGGGGTCGGGTGCGCTTCACCCAGGCGCACGAGCTCGGGCACTACATCCTTCACCGGACGCAGCGCGAGTCTTTCCAGTGCAGCGAGGCCGACATGCTCGACTGGGACGACAAGAACATCGAGGGTCAAGCCGACCTGTTCGCGTCGTACTTGCTCATGCCCCTGGAAGACTTCCGCAGACAGATCACTGGCACCGTGGATCTGGACATCCTCGGTCGTTGTGCGGAGCGGTACGGTGTCTCGCTCACCGCAGCCCTCCTGAAGTGGCTGAGCTACACCGACGAGAAGGCCGTCGTGGTCATGTCCAACGATGGCTTCATCAACTGGGCGTGGTCGAGCGACCCGGCCTTCAAAGCCGGCATCTTCTTCAAGACTCGATGCGGCCCGATCGCAGTCCCGAGCGCTTCACTGGCCGCCGATTCTTCGGTGCGCCATCACCGCACCGGCATCCAGAATCAGGCATCGATCTGGTTCAGGCACGCTGATCCTCAGACGCCGCTGCGGGAGATGAAGATCAGCGCCGATCAATACAACAGCACGATCTCGCTGCTCCTGCTGCCTCGTTCAGCCGAGGCGTGGCCACCGCGCCGATAGCGTCTGGTTGGCAAAAGACATCTGTCATCTGGCCTCAGGGCTGCGAGGCCTGCATGCTTGATGGAAGCTGAGCACGGGCACCCAACAGACCTGCCACCATAGGCCTGCACCCCTAACCTGTGGGGTGCACGGGATCATCAAACTGCCTCAATGTACGGTGGTCGACTGCACTCGATCCGGCACGTTTTCGTGCCGTTCAGTAATGAGCGACCGCGCCAGCCTTTGGCGACGTCACAAGACTCATGGAGGCTTGGCCGATGACACCTGTGCCGGGATCGCACACCACGAATCGACGGCATTTCGTGTCGCAAAGTCGGGACGCTTCCGACCGAAGTCTTAGCGCTAGTGAAGTCTTGTTTCTCGAGGCTTTGCGCATAGCCATTCAGGAAGAGTGGGGTGACTACGCGGTCAGACTTGTGCGTCAGCGCCTCTGTGACCAATTGGCAGCTCTGAGGAATGTCTACCGTGCCGAGGTTCGCAGCCAGAACCAGCAGTTTTCCAACACCCTCAAGAACAGCATCGCGAAGCTGCGCGGCATGAATGCAAAGCTTCGCATGTCCCTGCGCACCCCCCCGGGTGCCACCTGGGGTGATGATCTCCTCGTCACAGCCGAGCAGCTTCTGGAGGTCTTCGCACAGTACCTGCAACCGCTGCCGCCCTTGATGGCCGAGGAGGTGGATCAGTACCTGTGCAAAGCGCACCGCCGGTTCGTACTTCTCGGCATCCACCGCGACGACAAGAAGGACACGGCCGCGGCGGAATTGACGCAACGGCCGAACATCGAGCCAGACCAACACCTTCACGAAAACGCGCTGTGCGGCCTGTCTCTCTCCGGCGGAGGCATCCGCAGCGCCAGCTTCGCCATTGGCGTCTTGCAAGCTCTCGCGAAGTCTGGCCTCTTACCTGCCTTCAACTTCGTATCCTCCGTGTCGGGCGGCGGCTATGCGGCCAGCTGGCTGGCAGCCTGGGCCTATCGCCACAAGGACGGCATGCATGGCGTAAGTGAAGACCTGAATGCCCCCTCCGAAAGCGCTGCACTGCGCTGGGTTCGCAGGTTCAGTTCCTACTTGGCGCCACGCCTGAGCTTCGCCGTGAACAGCGATGGACCGGCATTGCTGGCGGGATACATCATCAACTGGGTACCGGTGCTGCTGCTGCTCCTGTGCTTCTTGACAGGCGTGCTGATGTTGCCTCATGCCATCGTGCAGACCGTCCGGTGGATCACCGAGCAAGGAGAGGATGCACACATCAGGAAGCACTTCTTGGTGGCGTTCAGCGTCATCACCTTGCTCGTTTTCATGGGCGTGGTCCGTCGTTTGACTTTGTTCTACCGGGTGCCGGGGGATCACGCACGTGACCCAGTCGGGCTGCCGCAGTTCGTAGTCATCGGATCGCTGGTGAGTTCCGTCTTGCTGTCCGCGAGCATGCCGGTTCTGCTCGAGATCTTCGAAAAGATCCAGTCCACGGTCCTTTTCAAGACGATGAATGACATGCAGGGAGCACGCTATGTCGCCATGTGGGTGGTGTGGATGGGCTTGCACATTGGCGCCGTCCTATTTGGACTAGGCATCGGAACCCGGTTCGGGCAGGCGGCGGTGGATGAGGTGCGGATATTTTTCGGGGCAAGGCTGCAGCCAGGCGGCCCGTTGACGCGGCAGAACTTCTCGGGGCTACGCACACTGAGTGCCATCGTCATCTCCTCAATGATCGGGGCAACGGGCGCAGTCTGGGCCATGCAGCGGACTGCTAAGACCAACGACTTGGATTGGCTCATCACGCTCGGGCCTTTGGGCGTCCTCGTGGTGTTCGCCGGCTGTGAGATCGCCAATGCTGCGCTCACCCGCCGTTCTCCACGCTCGGTCGACAGGGCTTGGACGGCCCGGGTCGGCGGCTGGATGCTTTCGGGAACGCTGATGTGGACGATACTCTGCGGGATCGCAGTCATCAGTGGACGACTGATGAACGAATTCCACTCTGTCGATGCGCTCATCAAGCTGGCCGCGGCGTGCCTCTACCTCGCACTGCTGGCCTGGATCTACATAGGTCGCCGCACCGTACTGTTTCACCTGGTGCTCGCAGTCTCGTTCCTGACGCTGCTGGACTACACGGTGGTGTATCCACTGGTGGCGGCGCTGGATTCCGATTTGCTCTGGATCTGGGGGGCCTTCATCCTGTCCTGGGTGGCAACGTATGCCGTGAGCCTGATCACCGACGTCAACACCTTCTCACTTCACGCGTTGTACAAGGAAGGGTTGGTGCGGACCTTCTTGGGTGCTTCCCGCGTGGATCACCGGGGGCGGGCTGCCGAACCCAGCGGCATTGAAACCTTGGCCAAGCCACAGTTCAGCATCCGCCGCCCCGATCCCATCACCAACATCGACGACGAGGACAACCCAGCACTACATTGGCTCACGCCCAAAGGAAACCGGAAGATGCCGGTGCTTCTGCTCAACGCGGCAGTCAACGGCCGCAGCAGAACCGACATGGACGGGCGCGTCCCGCGCGCCTGGCCCTATACGTTCAGCCAGTACTACAGCGGCAGTCCTGCATCCGGTGTTGGCTACAGCAAGACCGAGAAGTTTTTTCGCAGCCGCGGCGGCAGGGGACTGACCCTTGGCACCGCCATGGCTGTTTCCGGCGCCGCGATGTCACCCACATCGGGACACAGCACGCACCCGCTGCGAGCGTTTGTATTCGGCCTCTTGAACGCGCGACTCGGTCTTTGGATCGGGAATCCGAGCTTTCCCAACAAGGTCGGCGAAGAGCGGCCGGCGCTCACCGGATGGACGATCCTGGAGGAGGTGTTGGGGTTTCGCGCCTGGTTCTCCAAGTGGATTCATCTCAGCGACGGCGGTCACTTCGAGAACCTGGGTGTCTTCGAACTGATCCGTCGGGGCTGCTCCCGGATCGTCGCGGTGGACGCGTCATGCGATCCCGGGGTCGACTTCCAGGATCTGGCCAACGTGATTCGTCGCGCTCGCATCGACCTGGGCATCAACATCGTTCGCGATGAAACCTGGGAGATCCCATCTCCTACCTCCAACGGGCGAGCCCGCACCAAAGGTGCCTTGCTGAGGGATCAGGCCTGGGCTTGGTTCACCATCGACTATGGGGACGGTTTGCCAAAGGGGCGCCTGCTGTATGTCAAACCGATGGTGCGGGACGAACCCGGCCTTCCGGTCGAGATCCTGCAGTACTGGAAGGCCTCGCCCAAGTTTCCGCATGAAACCACGGCCGACCAGTTCTTCACCGAGGCACAGATGGAGGCCTACCGGTCCCTAGGCCATAAATGCGGCCTCGAAGCCTTCGCCCGCGCGACAAAGATCACGGAGCGCCCGGATCTGAACTTCGACAAGGGCCTGGCAGATCTCATCATGCGAGTGTTCAAGGCCCGCCTGCGTGCGCAGCACGCTCCCTAAGTTGAAGTACGCAAATTCTTACAAATGTTCGGGGCAGCGAACTACACTTGTTGGATGATCTGCCAAGGTACCCTCTTGGCATAGTCGTCCGTGTCCTGGGTGCGTCAACAGTGCTTCTACCTGCCGAGTGACATTTTTTGAAGAGAGGGAATGCCTGTGACCGAGCGTGAACGCCTCAGGATCGCCAAGGCTGCAGGGATGCTGCTTAGAGAAGTTGCCATGCGAGATGGATTGCTTCTTTCGACACTTCAGGAATTCCAACTGACCAAGGACGGCCTACCGACCGCCGCGCCTACGCCGCCCCTAGCGTTTGACAACACGCAGGATCTGCTGCAGCACCTGAAGAAGAATGTGCCGGCTGAGATGCTCAGCCGAGTTGAAAGCTCGACCGGTGTCTCGATAGACATCGTTGTTCGACCGGTCGTCGAACAACTCAGGCGTGTGGCCCAATTCGTCGCGTCCGATGGTGGCGCGACCCTTGAGAATGTGCGCGCCGTCGAACAGCTGATTCGCAGCGGCCGCGTCGAGATGTTCGCGCACTAACGCGCTGGCTCTCAGCCCGCGTCTAACGAGCCCCGAATGCCCTGGCGAGCTGGTCCGCTCGCTGGACCTCGTCGGTGTGCACGTAGACCGACGTTGTCGAAATCGATGCATGGCGCAGGTTGTCCCGAACCGTCTTGAGTTCGACCCCTTCCGCCAGCGCATGTGTCGCGTGGGTGTGCCGCATCCAATGCGGACTGGCCTTGATCAGCTTGTCTGCTGTGTTCGGGCTGCGCTCGCGCACCACGTCTGCGACCAAGGCGAAGAACCGCTTCATGATGGCCCACAGGCGCGTGCTGGTGATGCCGGCCCCCGGATCCTCAGACAGATCGCCGATCACACGCGTCGACCGCTTCCAGCGGGACGGATCCGTCGGCAACCGGCGATGGGCCAGGTAGCGGATCAGCGCCGTCCATGCCAGCGGTGGCAGTGCGACCTTGCCAGCTTTGCCGCCTTTGCCGATCACGTGGATCCAGTGCCGGTCCTCGTCGTCAATTTCGACGTCTCCGAGGGACGCGTTGACCAGCTCGCTATTGCGCAGCCCCGTCGCGTACGCGAAATCCACGATGAGGCGCAACCGATGCGCGGCGTCAACTCCCCAGCCGTAGGACCACTCCAGACCTTCGGCAACGGTCTGGATCATTGACCACTCGCCCTTGGCAAAGTAGCGCGACGCAGTCAGCGCTATCGCACGTGATCCGCCACGGACCTTTACACCAGCAAAGGGGTTGGCCAACAGATACCGCTGCTGTATCAACCAGCGGAACATCGCGCCCAGAACGGTCAGCGCGTACGACATGGAGCGCGGCGCGAGCGACCCGGCAAATGGACGCCACTCGTGCGAGGACCGGCTTCTGGACGGACCGACCCAGCGCGCGTCCGGTACTGGCCGTCGCAGGAAGGTCCGATAGGCCATCGCGTCCTCCGAGGTCAGCGACGACAACGCGCGGCCCCGTTCCAGGATCGCCCAGAGCATCAGGCGTTCCGCTTCCTTGCGATAGGCGCGCCCGGTCTCAGGTGATTCGTGCATGGCCAGCCACGCCTGCACCGCCTCGTAGTCGTTGGTGGCGCTCAGAGCGCAGGTTGCCGCCGGAGCCCTGAATGTCCCTCGCGTGCCGTCAACGTCTGCCGGCACGACCAGGCGCTCCCAGGGCGTGACGCTGGACACCTGGCTGCTCACCACGAGCTCGCGCGCCCGTGCGGTCAGTTCAGGGTGGGCAGCGAAAAATGCCTCAATCCGCCGCGCGCCAGCAACGCCCAGTCCAGGAACGGCGACCCACCAACGCCGCCGGCGCGGGATACGAACCGTCAGCGCCGACAGCGTCTTGATCCCCTCGGCCTCCAACGCCCTCACTGCTCGCGAATCCAGCCACTCTCCAACCGCATCCCCGATCAAAGGCTGAGGAAGAGGAAGAGTCGGGAGCAGGTCCAACGCGCGGGTGACCTTGCGGGCGAGCGCGGAGCGCTGCGAAGGGGAACAGCGAAACAGCTCCGCGAGATCAGGCTGGTGGCGCCGATCGGCGAACCGCTCGAGCTGCCGTCGGATGGCACCGATGTAGCGGCGGGACGACTCGCCATCGGCCCGCGCATGCCCTAGGTACCGAACCACCGCCTCGCGGGCACTCAGACCTTCGTACCAAGCACGCAGCGTGGCCAAGGATGCCGCATCGGGCATGCCATTGCCCGGGGCCCTTCCCGTCGGGGTTTGCTCGCCGTTTTTGCGGGCTGCCACTTTTGATCCAAAACGCTGCTGTAGAGATAATAAAGGTTATCGTAATAGAAGTCTCGTTGCATCGTCTTTTCGACGCCGGCGTCCGCGACGGGGCTCAGGTTGCGCTTTTAGTACCGCCACCCTGTTCGCTCAGAATGCCGGGGATGCCTTCACTACGCAGAGGTCGATTCAGCATGAAGCAGACACCGGCCTGAGGCCGGGTGCCGACTTGTCTGGCGGGCAAGTTCTTGCCGCTCGCCTTGTGATTACCCTTGAGCTGGGAGCACAGATGTCGAGCCGCTACTTCACTGCCAGCTTCTCACCCGCGGCAGTCTTCTCAGCAGCTGTATCCATTGCCGCACGTGCGGCGGGCGACAGGGACCATCCCAGCGGAACCAGCGACGCATCCTGCATTTGATCGAGCAGGCATACCGGCGAATCATTGGTGCAACCCTTGTCGCTAGGCAACTCTGCGCCGGCAGCAACTTGCGCCGTCAAGGCGGCCACCGGCTCGCGGCCATGAGCTCCAGTCCCCAGGTTGTTGAGCACCGTGACGACCGGCCCAAGCAAATCAGCAAAGAGCCTGAGACGTTGGGCATCCCTGGGAGGCAACAAGTCGCTGGCGTCTGGCCCGGTCTCCAGGCACTTGGCTTTGGGTTCATTTTGATTCTCCTGCAGAGCCTGGGGCAGGCAGTTCGCCGGAACCTGGCCATTTCGAATCAGCACCAGTTGAACGCGGCGCATGGGATAGTTGGCGCGCAGGCGGGTCAGCACATCGGCGAGGCTGGCCGTTCCACTGTTGTCGTGATATCCGCCGTCGACCAGGTGCGCAGCGGCCGGGCCTGAGTCCTGGTGCGGGAGAGACGCCAGCGGGTTGGAAACTGGGAAGCGGGCGGACGTGTGGGCAGCGGTGATCAACGCGGGCGATCTGGTCAGTCGGCGCGAAGCCATCAAGTCCTCGGCACCAGGTAGTTCACCGGCCTCGAAGTGACGCGTGCTCAGCACGCCGCGGTTGCCACTCTCGACGACAGTGCTGTTCAATAGAAGATCGGGCTCACCCTGAAGACGTAAAGCCAACGGTTGTGCCAAGCGTGGGAAGGCGCGCATCCATTCGCGCTCGAACGCCATCGCACGGCTGCGCATGCCGCAACCGCTCTCTACCTTGCACAGCCAATCGGTCGGAAGCAAGCGCATCCAGATGTCCTCGAAGAGCAAGCCTCCCAAAAGCGGCGAAAGCGCGTCGATGTTCCTGAATCCGTCCTTCACACAGCCCTCGAGATCGACGCGCATTCCGCGATCGTTGCGCTGTCCCCTGGGATCGCGCACACAGGCCCGCCAAACGGCGATGCCCATGGAGCCGCCCGAAACGCCGCTCATCGCAACAATGCGTGAGTCCCACCCAGGGTGCTCCTTCTCCATGGCGGCCAGCACCCGCGCCGTCCAGTAAGCTGCGCGCACGCCTCCACCCTCGCTGGCGACCAACAATAGCGGATCCTGGGCTGGCAGTTGTTCGGGTTCGGCGGTAGCGGTGAGTTGGTGTTGCGCCGGCCTTTCCGCGCCTTCGGCCCCTCCCATTACGCTCGCCGCCCAGTGGTCGAATCCAAACAGGCCAGCGCAGAGGACACCGATCCCGGCGAGACACAGCGACGTACGCAAACGATCGGCCACGATGTGTTGCTTCTCCTTGTCGATGGTCACGTGCAACCAACCGAGCAGTTGCCGAGAACGGAACACGAGCACGAGCCACACCAGTGCGCTGAGGGCGGCGAGCAGCCAGAGCGCGCTCAGTGCAACCCGGCCCAGCGCTGCAAGGGTCGGCACAACCTTTGTCGAGTCCTCGATAACAAGAGCCGGAAGGGTATGGTTGTCCGAGGCGAACCCCATCACGCCAGCAACAATCAGCAGGAGCAGCGCCCACGGGAAGACAGCGCGTTGCTCGGACATTGCGATCAACCCTAACGGGCCCAGCCACCAAACGAGCGACATTGCTAGCACTGCCAGCGCCGGTGGCGCGGTACCGCTCACGTCCGGCCACAGCAACATGACCGTGCGGACCGCGAGTAGGAGAGCCAGCGCTACGAGAGGCTGCCAGATTGGCTGGGCAAGCACGTTGATGGCATCGCCAACGCGGCTATGCCGATGGCGGTCTTCGTCGGTCTTCTTGCGATCGGGCCGCACGTGGGGGTCATGTAACAGCGGTCTCACCGACGACACGCTGTTGTAGTAGTCGGACGGTCGATCCAGTGCGCTCTGCCGTCGCTGCCGCATCATCCACAGTGCTAGACCGACAATTGCGACCTCGAATGATGCCAAGACCAGCAAGGCCCGAAAAAGTCCCGGTGCCTGGCTCGCTTGAGCTGCGATGACAGCATCACCGGCAACGTTGGCGATCAACACGGACGTCATCAGCAACGGCACCAGCATGAGCAGCCGAGCCCAAGACCGTGCCCACTCGCCCGCCCAGTCCGCGACCCCTTGGCAGGCGGATACCTCATAGCCACTGCGTTTCACCCGGCCGACCAGCCGGGTCCAGAGCCAACAAGCGTGAGAGAGCATGGCCAATCCGAGGGCGCCGATCGCCATGGTGATAACCCACCACAGGCCGAAGTCCGTGGTGGCAAGGGCCAGCAGAACGTCGCGGCATTGATCCAGAACGACAGTGAAGGCTGCAAACAGAGCCAGCAGCGCCAGCACATAGCGGCTGCGGCCTATGACGCCGACGGCGACCTGACGGTAGGCGGACCGGATCTCCCCGGCGTCGTTTCGGCCCGGCTTGGGGGTCGAGTCAAGGTCCAGCCCGAACCACCAGCACAAGCAGAACCCGACGAGAGGGATCAGGGCCACGGGGACAAGACCCTGTTTCAGTCCATGAGCCCAGCCGCTGAATATTCCGTCCGCGTTAGGCGAGCCTGGCTCAAGGAGGTAAGAAGCCACAGACACGATCAGCAGCGACAAGATCAACCAACCTACAGTAACGACGCTGTCGCGCGGCTTTCCACTTATGGCCCAGCGTCGCACTAACCAATAGGCCCGTGCAGCCAGAGCGAGCGCACCCAGTCCCCAAGCCCAGTGGATACCAACCCGGGTCAGTCCCCCCAAGTTCTCGATGGCATCGACGCACCACAGCATGAGCAAGAGCGGCACCGCAGCCCAGGACAGGGCAAGGATGGGCCATGCCATCGGACCGTCTCTTTGCAGGGTCCCTCGCACTTGGCGGATAGCCCACAGCAGTGTCAGCCCATAAAGCGGCATAAACAGCGCTGTGTCGATTAGCAAATACGCGGCCGCTGCCGGAACCCGTGATGAGCCGTGAACGGGGCTCCAGGCACGCAGTGTGGCCGCCAATGTGTCAGTGCCGTGCCAAGCCAACCAATCCTCCACGCCGAGATGGGCTGGCAAACGCAGCGACTGACCCAGGGCAAACAGGATCAGAATGACAAGTGCCATGCTGCCGACAAGCCAACTCAGCACTGTCGTCGAACGATCCTCATGTTTTGGAGAGTTCCCGAGCAGTTTGTCCAGCCAGTCCATGCCAGTCCCCCAGACTCATCCTGGCAGTGACTCTAATCCGCTGGCACTGGCCAGACATCCCCAATTTCACGGAACGCCCGTTCAGGTGCGGCAGCAACTCTTCGATGCGGTCGTTTGGGTGGCTGGGAAGCCGCTCGAGCACGTCGCGCAGGTAGGCCCAGGGATCGTGTCCGTTGAGCTTGGCCGATTACGCCGATCGCCGAACTATGCCGAATGGGCTCGCCTTCTCCGGTGAACGGCCTAGGACTCCGAGCCGTCGACGTCTTGAAAAGCCAGAACCTGCTTGCCCCGAAGAGAGGCGGACCGCCAGACGCAGACTCTCCATCGACTGCTACTCGCGTGGCCTGGCGCCAAAATTGTGCAAGCGGCGCTTGCACTGTTGCCCGGGTATTTCCAAGCTTGGGTACGTCGGCCGCCGCGAGCCAAAGACACGACAGAAGCGGTAGGCCGCGACTACAGCAACCTATGATGCTGATTCGGGAAGATTGCCTGAACGCTCGAGGCCTCAGCGAGCGACCGAAGCTGCTTCGGCGTCACCTCTAACACGAAGCCACTGACGTCAGAAACCTTTCGAGCGCGCTCCAGCAGTCCAAGTCGGGCCAAGTCTTTCTTGAGGGCCGCAGTCGAGCGCTTAGCCGCAGCCAAGTCGATGCGCGGGTCCGCATTCAGCTGGAAATTCAAAATCGGCTGAACGATCACAGACGTCCGGCGTGTACCGACCAAAGTGAAAAAGTCGCGGAGGAGCTCCCCCCGAATTGATCGGGGAACACGAAGCCTGACCTCGTGGTCAGGCGGGCGTCGCGTTGGCATAGCCCCACCGGTCGGAGCAGAAGAAGAAGCGGGTCATGTCAGTAATTCTTCGCAGGCGGTTCGCGCTGAGGTTGAGGTTCGTCGGGAGCGACACGCATTGCCTCATACACCAACTCTCTTTCGCCGAGGTCGTCGACCACCGGCGCGCCGAACGGGCCCGAAGATTCAGAACCGTCCCTGTCCTGAAAAACGAGAACCTGTTTGCCCTTTTGAGACGCGATGCACCAGACCTTGGAAACCTCGCGCGCCTCCCATCGTCCATCACCCTCATGCGAAGAGACGACCCTCTGCAAACTCACGGCGCGGCTGTGAGGTCTTGGCTCCAACAACGCGAGCAAGTCTTCGTCCCACGCACAGCAGACTGAGTGGAGCATCTCCAGGCCATCGTCTTGCAGCGCACATGTGACGATGAACCAGGTCAAACGCCCCGACAGCTGTATCGCCCGGTAGTGCCGGTCACCAGGCGCTCCAAGGGCCGAGAGGAAGTGGTTTTCGAAGTCCGAGTTGGCGACAAACATGGGCGAAGTGATGAGGAGGAGAAGGGACGCGCGGCTGGGTTGCGGGGCAGCGGCTGAAAGGCTGCGCTACCGGTCCGGAACAAATCGATGGATACGGTCCAGGATGTCAACAACCCGCTCAGGTGCGGACAACCACCGAAGGGCGGCATATCGCGCCTGCAGATCGCCTATCTCCCGCTGCTCGGCAGCGGAAGATTCCTTGCCCTGGATGTTGCAGGGAACGTCTGAGTGGCACATCAGGTTCGCATCCCAGACGTCGGCGAAGAGCAGGAGGCTTTGCAGGTTGAAGAGGTAGATCGCGCTCAACGATTCTGTGGGTTGTATCTTGGCTCGTGTGCATTCGTCCAGTGCCACCGCCAGATCGGATGTATAGCGCCGCAGCTCGGTTCGATTAAGCATGACTGTGAACCGGGCTCTCAAGGCATTGGATTCCCGTTCGAATCGTTGGCATGCTGGGGTCGGTCGTGTGCGATCGACCGTGGCGGCCATTTGCTCCAGCGCCACCCTTTCGGCCGCCTTCCGCTGCGCCCTCTCAGCCTCCTGCTGTGCGGTTCGGTGCGCAATCGCCAGGCCCCGAGCCGCGGTCTGTCGAGCAGACGCCTCACGCCGCTCCTGGATGTACCGCGCAACGTCGGGCGGGTACCAATGCTCCACGTAGAGTTCATGACGCCCGGCTTTGGCAGCCTCTGGGTCTGGGGAGACACGGAGCGCCGCGATCCGTTCGCCGGAGGTCTTGAGCTCGCAGACGGCGATCGTCCTCCCGAACGCGATCATGTCATTGTCGCGCGGCATGGCTGCGCCCTCGGAGTCCTTGCACCACTCGTCAAAAGTGGTGACGATGACTCGGCGCTGGCGCTCCATCGTCTTCGCTGAGTCGCTCACGGGCACAACGCGCGCGTCGCTGGGCGTCAGGGGAGAAGGCGTCAGGGAGGTTCGCGCTGGCATGGAGCCGGTCCACGAGGCGACGAATCCCTTGTAGTCACCAGCGTGGGCGGAAATGTCGCTGCGTCTCGGAAATGGCAAGCTCAATGGCGGAGCGCTCGCCTCCGGCGCCGCAGCGCAGGCAAGAAGAGCGGCGGCCAGGGCCATCATCGTCAGTCGCAGGATCAACCTCAATCATCACTCCCCGCACGCCATCCCACCGCTGTCGGCCTCCAAGCAAGCTCCGAATCAACGTCATTTTGTTGTCAATAGACACGTGTCTTTAGTTTACACAGACCGAACACTGCGGCGCCATGCGCCCCAGCCGAAACCCCGAACTCATTGCCTCTCTAGGCATCGAGGTCAAGGCACGGCGCACCGAGTTAGAACTTACTCAAGAAGATCTGGCCGGGCGGATGGGAATTGATCGCCCCTTCATCTCACTGATCGAGGTAGGTCGCAAACAGCCCACCGTCAGCGTGCTCTTTGCGCTTTCGATCGCGCTGGAGATGACATTTGCGGACCTGGCGTCTCGCGTGGAAGCAAGGTACAGAAAGGTGCTCAGGGCTGCAACCCGGGCTCGGCCAACGAAGGCTTGACCAGGTCAACGCTGGTTGCGCGTTAATCGCGCTCGTCTGCTGCGTCGAGAGCAACGCTGGGATTGATGCGCTCTTCCCAGCTCCGAGGCAGGGCCGCCAGCTGCGCCGGCACCAGCCCGACCTCCTGTACGGCACACCCCGACAGGGTCAGTCGGATAGCCTTCGACAGGGCCTCGCCGACGGTGTCGAACAACGGCGACGACGGCAAGGACCAAAGTTGCTCGTGCACATAGTCACGTGCGCAGCGGAATCGCCCCTCGCGCCCGGTCAATGCAGCTTCCAACGACAAGGCCAGCGCGGCAGCCAAACGGTCAATGAGATCGGCGTTTTCCAGCGCGTTCAACTCGTCCAGCACCGTTCGCTCTCGGCGCACCCATGGCTGCCACAGGGCAGGCACATCGTCACCATCTAACGCACTGGGCTCCATCAGTTCATCACGAATCGGCGATCTGAGCTGCAACATGGCCACATGGGTGACAGACACGTCTAGGCGACGGATCACTTGAGGCTGGCGCTTGGCACGGCTGCTGTGATCGAGGCGCGCATTGACTTTCCGGGCTTGCCGCAGCTCGCACCGGAGGTCTCGCATCGTGTGGGTTTGTGCGGGCGGCGATGCCACCAGTTGGGTCAGACGCTGCTCCAGATCCTCGATCGCCCACGCCGGAACTGCTTCTGCGTGTAGGAGCAGCCATTTCTCGTTCGAGCGCAGCGCGCCGAACAAGAGGTTGCACAGGGGATGGAAGAAGAAATAGGCCGAGCCGCGGAAGGCGAGATCCACTGATTCGACCTCGGAGCGTGCTCCCGGCGCGACCGGGTCGAAGCGAAGCGGCCGATCTCCGAGCCATGCGCGGCGAAGCGCCTGCGACGTGATGCCCTCGGAGGACAACAACCCGACCGCCTTCAACGCCGATCGGGCCTCGGAGTAGGCCTGTCCCCGCATCCTGATCGCGTTGAGCATCAGGGTGCTGCGCAGCTGATGACCGGGTTGCAAGCGATTCATGGCTTTCCCCCACGCCGTCCGATTTGCGGGCAAAAGCATAACCAAACCGGCGCTCGCAAGTTTTGCTCGGCCGCGCTACGGTTCCTGCAATTCATCCCCAGTTTTTTGATTCAGCAAACATGGACCTGGTCGACTTTGGCACCGCGCTTCACCGGCTACGCCGTGCGGCGGGCTTGAACCAAGCGGAACTGGCTCAACGCCTTTCGGTGAGCGGCAGCATGGTGTCGCGCCTAGAGAGCGGGAAGACACCGGCTCCTGCCGATCTGGTGCTGCGCATGGGTGACTGCATGAACCTCGCCCCTCTGCAGCACCAATGGCTGCGCGAGTTGGCCGCGTTTGACCGGCTCACGCGCGCCGTTCAGGCTGAACTGCCCCACTGGGATGGCGCCAGCAAGGCCAGCGACTGGCTCCAAGCCTCGCGCCAGACCATCCGTTTCCCTCAATCAGTCAGAAAGGAGAGCGTCGATATGGCTCTGAAATGAACGTGGCCCGCCAAGGCGGGCCACGAAGGTGCATTTCCAAGAGAAGCGGATGGTTCAGATCCGTGACTCAAAAATAAAACGATCGCCGCTTGATGTCAAGCGCGATGGAGCGTCTTTTTCGATTCAACCTGGGATTCCATCCCGGGGCCCGCACCACATGTAGCAGGAGCATGTCGACGCGCAGCTATGCGCGACGAAGCCAACGCCAGTTCCGCGCCGGATGTAGCGCGGATCGTCTGGCACGACACGCTGGACCAGATCGGTCCAGGCAAACGTGCTTATCGACAAATCACCTCGCTGCGGACAGGGCGGCGGTTCCGAACCTTCGATCCCACCGATCGGGTTCTGGTCGAACTCCTGGACTGCGATGCCGACGTGGAGGATTTCCGACTTCGCTCGGCAGTTGTCCACCACTGGCTGGCCGGCGTCGAGCACACCGCCAAGCCATTGCTCTGGCTGAGACGCCGCAGCCGCAATGCGCCGTTGCTCCTCGACTGGAGGCCGACCGGCTCAGAGGACGGCGCACTGACGCCTGAACAGGCCGCTCTGCGCGTCCAACTGCAGGCGATCGGCGTCGACTACCAGACCGCCTCAAAAGCAGATTGGTTGGCACCAGGCCGCGTCGAGCTCTTGGGGGCAATTCGCCGCCACGCTCATCACCCGGTGACGCCGATTGATCGCGAGCGCGTGCGACGAGCAATGAAGCGCCATGGACACGCGGACTGGCACGCCGTGCTCACCGGCGCTTGCCCATGGCTCGACCCCGCGACCGCATGCCGATTGATTTTCGACGGGGGCTTGCGGCTTACCCCGTCGGATCGTCCCCGACCCGACACGCGGGTCGAACTCGCACAGCCGCGTTCTTCAAAAGGAGAGTGACATGGCAGTATTTGAATTTCGTCGAAACGCCAGCGTCTTGATCGACAAGGATCGGTACACGCTGCTCAAGCGCCTCGACGACGACACTTGGCAGCTCGAGCACCAGGCCACAGGTCGCTTGCGCGAGCACCACCATCACGAGCTGCTCGACTTGCTGGCCACGGGAAAGCTCGAGTACGTGGCGGACGATCGGCCGTCCGCGGCCAATGAGCGGGCATCACCCACGCGTACGCGTGCCACCTGGGACAACGCCACCGACAAAGAACGCGGGCACGCCGAACGCGCCCTCGACTACGCCAAAGCGGTGCTGCCATACCCCTGCAGCGCCAGACAGATCAAGGAGGTCATTGCCACGACAGCTGCCCGGCGGAAGGATCAGGCAACACCCAGCACGTCAGCCGTCAAGCGTTGGCGCAAGTCGTATCTGGTCGGTGGCAAGGATGTCGTGGCCCTGTTGCCGGACATTCGCAAACGGGGCAACCGCACGGACCGCGTCGGTGAGGAGTTGCGCCAGCTCATCGACGAGTCGCTCGATGCGCACCACTTGACGCGCGAACGGCCCACCCTGCAAGACACCGTGTTGCACGTCGCTGACAAGATCCGAAAGCGAAACGCCAACCTGCCTGCGGGCGACCCGCAACTGCCGGTGCCAACGGTTCGCATGGTTCAGGCGGTCTTGGCCCGACGCGACCCATACGACGTGTGGGCCTTGCGCTTCGGCCGTGAATACGCGGAGCGCCGGTTCCATCAGACCATCGGCAAGGTGACGGTGACGAAGGGCCTGCAGCGGCTCGAGGCCGACCACACGCCGATGAACTGCATGGTCGTCGACGACAAGACCTTCTTGCCACTCGGTCGACCGACGCTGAGCGCCGCCCTGGACTACCGGCACAAGACGTTCGCCGGCTTTTGCGTGTCGTTCACGCCGCCGTCCTACCTGTCGGTCATGAGGCTGCTGCGACACGCCATCCTCCCGAAGACCTATGTGGCGAAGCTCTTCCCAGAGATCAAGAACACTTGGCCATGTCACGGTGTGCCGGACGCTTTTGCCATCGACCACGGCAAGGAGTTCGAATCCGAGGCGCTGCAAGCGTTCGCGGCTCGGTACGGCATCACGCTGGAGTATTCGCCCGTCGCCCGCCCTTGGTACAAGGGCTCCATCGAACGTGTCCTCGGAACGCTGAATCGCGAAGTTGCGCACGGCCAACCCGGCACCACGTTCGCCAACATCTTTGAAAAGGGTGACTACGACCCCGAGAAGACGGCATGCATCACGTTGAGCCAGCTGGAGAAATTGATCCACATCTGGATCATCGATGTCTATCACCAGCGCGTGCATCGCACGCTGGGCGTGAGCCCCCATGCGTCGTGGGAGACCGGAATGCGCCATCAGCCCATTCCTCTGCCAACGTCCGCGATCGAACTCGAGCAAGACCTCGCGGTGCCTGACCGGCGCCAACTGTCGCGCAAGGGGGTGGAGTTCGACTGCATCTTCTACAACTCCCATGACCTGTTGCCGCTGCTCACCCACGCAAAAACCGGGTCGGTCCAGGTCGACATCAAGCGTTCACCCGAAGACATTGGCCACATCTGGGTCCTCAACCCGGAAGCGGAGAAGTACATCCGCGTCGACGCCGTGGAGCGCTTCCGCGAGTACGCCAAAGGCCTTTCGGCGTGGCAGCACCAGGTGATTCGCCGCTACGCGCAGAAGCACTACCAAGGCCGCAACGACGTGTTCGCCCTCGCCGAGGCGAAGGCACGCATCCGCAACATCGTCGCCGATGCGTTGCACGGCAAGAAGGCCCACAAGCGTCACGGGCGCTTCCTTGAGGACGACCGGGCCCACCAGAACGGCGCGTCGCCGAGCTCTGTGCCGCCTGCGACACCGGCGAAGTCGGCAGTCCATGCCGCGGCAAAGCCGGTGCGTCAGGGCAATCCCGCGAAGGGCCTCAGGCCCGTCAAACCCGCGAAGGCTCGCCAGGCACCGCGCCTGTCAATTTCCTTCTCACCGCGGCGCGCCGCGTAGCTCAGGCCGCGGCCGAGCCGGTTCTCCGGCGCGGCCGCGTCTTTTCAGCCATCCATCACTACGGAGATCACGATGTCTCAATTCGACAAAACCATGTTCGATCGCCTCAACACGCTCGTCATCCAGCACGAGTATTACGAGTACGCCTACTGCCGCTCGATTCAAGCTGTCGAGACTTCGACTCGCTACGACGATCGCACGCTCCTGCCTCTGATCGGTCCCTCCGGCAGCGGCAAGTCCACCGTCATCAAGCTCGTGCACAACCACTTTCAGGAGCTTGCCGCCGACGCCGGGCAACCGTGCCGCATCAAGTACATGGCGCTGCCAAGGAACAAATCCACCAAGGCGGTCCTCATGAAGATGCAGTACGTGCTGGGCCACCCGATGTACTTCCAGGGCAGCGAAGCTGAGATGCAACTGCGGATCGTGGAGCTGTGTCGCCGCCAGAGCATCAAGACGTTTCTGCTCGACGAACTCCAGCACTCTGTCTCGCCGAACGGCAGTGTCAACTTTGATTTGGCGGATCTCTTCAAGACCTTGCTGGACGAGGCGTCGGTCAACATCGTTGCAGCAGGCCTGGAAGACTCCTTCAGCTTATTGTTCTCGAACGAACAGCTCGAGCGCCGCTCGCTGCAGCACATTTCTCTGCCGCGCTTCAACTGGGAAGACGAGAAGCAACGCGACGTCTTCATCGGTGTGATCGAGGGTTTCCGCGAAGGCTTGGACAAGATTCGCATGCCGGATTTCAATAATGTTGACGCTGCCTTTCGCTGGTTCGTTGGTACCGGCGGTCTGATCGGGCAGGTGCATAAAGTCTTCCGCGCGGTGCTTGATCTCGCCGAGGCGAAGAATCGCGTGCGGATCACCTGGGATGACATCGACGAAGCGCATCAGACGGCTGTGCTCTACCGGGGACCGCAAGTCCGGCCGTTCAGCAAGTCGTTCAAGGTCGACGACGTCTCGGCCGGGATCGAGCACGCCTCCCGCATCGCGCGCCGGAATGAAACCGAGGCGTCGACCCCTGGGAAGAAGCGTCCCTCGATGCGAGGTGCAACGGCAGCAGCCCGAGCTCGCGCTGCCAAGAAGGACTTCTGACATGGACACTCAAGCAATGTTTCTTCCACCCTTGGCGGGCGAGAGTGGACTCTCTTGGGTCTTGCGACTGGCTGACTTCAACTTGTTGCATGGTCCGCGACCACTGCTGCGGATATCAGGGTTGAAAGGGGGAACGGTCTCGCACACGGAGGTCAATCTTGAGCGATTGGCGATGGCCTGCGGCGGTGACCCTGCGTTGCTGACACCATACAGCTGGAAGCTGAGTGCGCTAACGGTTGATTTCCACGGGCACTTGCTTTCACTTCGCAATCTGCGCAACGGCTGGGCGCGGGTGTGCCCGCACTGCATCCGCGACCTAGGGTTTGCACGTTCCGCGTGGGACGTGCGACTGATCACGGCGTGCGTCGTCCATCGGGTCCAGTTGATCAGCAGCTGCGACCGATGCAACTCATCGCTGAGCTGGCTGAGGCCCAGGCTGGGTCGCTGCAAGTGCGGACAGGATCTGACAGAAGTGGCCACCACGTCAGCGCCGAGCAACGAGATCGCCGTGAGCGCGCTGCTCGAATGCGCGTTTGCCAAGACAAAGGCGCCGTGGGACGCGTCCGGGCTGGGGCCACCACCGCTCATCGTCACGGACCTCATGCAGCGCTCAATGCACGAGGTTCGCGATTCGCTGAGGTGGTTCGAGGCACTCAGCGGCGAGCGTATCCCTACCGCACCAACCGCTCATGTGGAGAGCATCGTCAACCATGCCGGGCCAATCCTCACCGGCTGGCCTAAGGCTCTTTATTCCGGTATGGATGCCTGCGTAGAAAGGCAGTATTCGAGTCGTCCGCGACGTGCTTCGGAAAGGCTGTCTCAGCCAGTGAAGTTCGTTTTGCACATGCGCCGGGACGCACGACGGATTGCTGCCTTCCATGGTCATGGCGATGACTGTCTCATTGCCGACGAGGTTGGGCGCTATCTGACTATGCGCCACGAGGATGCTCTCGTAGACGACCGAGTGGTCCAAGCGATGTCCGCTGCCGGACTGCAATTTAAGTGGATCAGTGTCACGGCGGCCGCCCGGCAGCTGAAGATCGACTGGCGAACGTTGCGTCGCCTCATTGACGACGGACTATTGGAGTGCCGAACCCAAGCACTGGAAGGCGGGGGCACACGCTACTACGTCCGGGTTGACCAACTGAAACCTGAATTGGGGGCCATGCGGGTGCTGAAGCTGGCCGAAGTGTCTCGCACCCTGGGATTCCCGCTGTCAGCGATCCGGGAACTGAGGATGACCGGCGAATTTACGCAGAGTAATGTCGGCGCACGCGCACTAAGCATCTCCGAACACGACGTGGAACTCTTTCGGCAGCGCTGGGCGTCGCTGCCCGTTGGCAAGGCACCCAAAGGAATCGAAACGATGTCTTTGCACGACGCTCACCGCAACCCCATGTTCGGCTTCAAGATCGGCTGGAAGGCTGAAATCGTGCGCCGCATCCTACGGGGAGAAGTCCCGCTGTACGGCATCAAAGCCCAGCCCGTGCTCGATGCCATCGTCGCCGTCGACGACCTCAACAACGTCAAGGGCGAGCACGAGCAGCAACGAATGACCATCGGCAGCGTAGGTCGCGCGCTGGGCCTCGGGAAAATCCAGGTGCTGCAACTCGTCGTAGATGACCACTTGCCGGCCGTGTTGTCCGAAACCCAGGTGCTTTTCGAACCCGTGGACATCGTCAAATTCCGGCAGACGTACATCCGCATGCGCAAGATCGCCGGCAGCAGCACCCGAGCCGGCGCGATGGTGGAGGTGTGCGAACAGCGCAAGATCCCCTTCATCCGTTTGTCGAGTCGCAGTTCACCGGTGGTTTTCGTGCAACGGATCCATGTGGCAGTGCTACAGCGCCTGGTTGGCACCAAGTTCGAGTGCGAAGAATTCGAAGGACCATTGGGCAAGCGACCGTTCGTGCCGAGGAAGAAGGGCGGGAGGCCCAAGCGCAAGCGGGACTGACACTGCGACTTGACAAATTGGGATAGGGGCCGATCATCGCTGACCGGGCCCCTCCCACACCACCCGGCATGCGGGTCCGCACCGGGCGGTTCGAGAAGTTGAGGTCAGGAGAATTTGGGAACTCCCAGGCGATCGAAGTAGGCGATTGGCAGAACCCGGTTCAAGCCCATGCTGCTGTTGCGCCACCAGCGTCTGGCGTGGCCGGCAATGCGTGCAGCCAGGTCCGCATTTGCACCCAGCTTGCGTAGCTCGCGGAACATCGTTGTCCCGCGCTTCCACTGCTTGAGTTGCACGGCTCGCAGCCGGTGCCTCAGCCATTCGTCCAGTTCGCGCATGACCTGGGGTGTCTGTGCAAGCCCGAAGTACGCCTTCCAGCCCGGCACGTAACCCTGTAGGTCTTGCGCAATCTGTTCGAGACTTCGACCCCGAGTGCGGCTTGTCATCTGCCGGATGCGCTCGCGCAGCTTGGCCAGTGCCTGCCCAGCCACCGCCCGCTTCGCTTCTCCCTTGCTCGCACCAGAAGCAGTAGCCCAGGAACTTGCGTCCCCAGACTGGGCCTACCGCCGTCTTGGACTCGTTCACCTTCAGCGCCAGCCTCGCGTAGCAGCCGCGCAGGGCTTGCAGCACCCGCTCGCCTGCCTTGTGGCTCCTGACATAGACGTTGCAGTCGTCAGCGTAGCGCACGAACTTGTGTCCGCGCCTCTCCAACTCCCGATCCACTTCGTCGAGCAGCACGTTGGCAAGCATCGGGCTCAGCGGCCCGCCTTGCGGCGTGCCCTCGAACCTTTCGCTGTGCACCCCGTGCGCCAGAATGCCCACCTGCAGGTAGCGGCGGATCAGCCGCAGCACCCGCTTGTCCGCGATCCGCTTGGCCAGCCGGTCCATCAGGATGTCGTGGTTCACGCGGTCGAAGAACTTCTCCAAGTCCACATCCACCACAGTCCTGTAGCCAGCTTGCACGTACTGCTGCGCTTCCAACACCGCGCCGTGCGCGCTTCGCCCCGGCCTGAAGCCGTGGCTGTGCTCGCTGAACGTCGGGTCGATGAGCGGTTGCAGCACTTGCAGCAGCGCCTGTTGGATCAACCTGTCCACTACGCTCGGTATCCCCAGCTCGCGCACCCCGCCACCCGGCTTGGGTATGCCTACTCGGCGCACCGGATCGGGCCGGTAGCTGCCGTCCAGCAACCTTTGTCGAATGTCGGGCCACGCTTGCTTGAGATCGTCGCCCGTGTCTCGCACCGTGCGCCCATCCACACCAGCGCTTCCTTTGTTGGCCTTGACGCGTTTCCACGCCGCCACCATGTTCTCTCTGGCCATTGCCTGCCCCAGCAGGTCATCGACCCCGCAGTCCGTTTGTGCATGACGCGCCAGCGCTGCTTCATCGCTCACGGCTTCAAACACGGCTTCACCGCGCCCCGCCCCCGTGCGCCCCGATCCACCTTTGGGTTTCCCGGGCTTCTGATGCCTTGCATCGCCAAGCAACATGTCTCGTGACTGTCCTTCTCGTTCAGCCCTTCGCCTGGGCCTGCGGCCTCTGCGGCCTGCCCCCGGCTACTACGGCCTCTGCTGACTTCTGGCGCCGCCTCATCAGCGTTGGGCTTTCACCCGCAAGGCCAGATCTCCCCAGGTAAGAACGCGATCCTTCACCGCACAACCGTCGCATTTACGTCGCCTGGCCTTTGGCCACAAGAGCTTTGCAGTCACATGCCTGCTCGCCCTGGCCGGCGCCGCCTCAGATGCGCTTCGTGTACCTCGGCTCACGGTTTACGCTCCACGCTTCCTCCCCACGCTCGGTCGCCCTCACGCAGTTGCGCTTCACTTGCCTCGCTGTGGCCAGCTCGGCCGGGGACTCGCACCCCGAAGATCGCGCCCATGCTGGGCGCACATGAAAAAGGGGTGGCCGGAGCCACCCCTTTCTACTTCTTCTGACTTCAAGCCGCCTTCTTGAGCGCCATACACCTCGTGGCCCAAACGTCGGCCCAATCGGTTCCAGCCTCTCGCGGTGTGAACACCTCGACCTGCAAGGCGGGGGTTTCCCGCCGAAGTCGCCGAGCCAGGATGTAGGCCGAGGCCTGCCCATCAAACTTGGACCCAGCATCGTTGTCGGCATAGATCGAGACACGTCGCAGGCCAGTTGGCACCACGATGCGCTCGAGGTTGCCGGCACTGATCGCCGACCACACAGGTTTGCCCGTCGCCAAGTGCACGGCAAGCGCGGTCTCGATGCCTTCAGTCAAAGCCAGTTCGTCCGTGGGTTCGAACAGACGGACGCTTGCACCCACAACGCCAGCGCTGAGCAGCTTCTTCGGATCGGCCACAGGTGCCTTCCCGCCATCCGCCAGGTACGTGCGATGCAGCGTCACGACGTGACCGTCTGGCCCTTGAACTGCGGCAACCATCGCCGGATGATGGCCTTGCAACTTGGACTTTGCTTGGCCTGCGTCACGCTCGTAGTACGCGAGTCGGTTGTGCATTCGAAGCACCTTGGGATAGGTGTTGAGCTGTAAGCCTCGCGCACGGAGATACCCGTCCACAGGATCGAGCCCAGCAACCGGATGAGATGCGGCCCAAATGCTCCTGGCGAGTTCTCGCATCCGTCCCGTGGCATCAACGTCGTGATGCGCCGCGGGTGCTGGGGCAGAACCGAGGTACTTCTCGATAGCACCGATCGAATCGGCAAAGGTCCATCCAAGCACCCCTTCAAGCAACGAAAATCCGTTGCCTGCGCCGCAGCCGCGGCAGTGAAAATTTCCTTGTTGGAATTTGTCGGTGAACTGAAATCGATCCTTGCCGCCGCACATCGGACAGGGCCCGTTGCGACCGCTGAGGATCTTGTCATCGATACCGCAGGTGAGGAGGAACTCTTTCCACCTTCCCTGCATGCGCAGCTTGAGCTCGCGAACGCGAGCCCGGAATGAATCTTCCATTGGAGCCCTCTTGAGCTGATTGGTTGAGATGACCTGCGTGAAGCGCAGGCCGCAGGTTTCGCCCTGGGTGGGCGGGAGATAGGGTCAGGTTTTGACCGGCGGCTGGGCCACCTTATGGCCGCTGAGGTTCAGCTTATGGCGAGTCTCACACACGACCTGCTTGCGCAAGCCTTCGAGATCGAGCACGCGCAGGCCACCGTACTCGATGCGGATCAGGCCGAGCGCCTGCAGCGAGTGCAAAGCCTCGTTCACCCGCTGGCGCGACAAGCCGACCAGATACCCCAGCTCTTGCTGCGTGATGCGGAGCAGGTTGCCCACACCCGGATAGAGCAGCGGGTGGAACAGTGCGGCCAGGCTGCGCGCCACGCGGGCGTCGGGGTCGTTCATGCGGTCGATCTCGCGCGCGCCGATGAACTGGCCCAGCCGTTCGTTGAGCTGCTGCATCACGAAGCGGTTGAAGGGAATGCTGCGGTCGATGAGCCAATGGAAGGTGTCGACGCTGATGCCCGCCACCACGCTCTTGCGCAGCGCCTGGATGTTGTAGCGGTAGACCTCGCGCTTGAGCACCGTGCCTTCGCCAAACCAGCCACCCGGCGGCACGCCGGTGAAGGTGATGGGCATGCCGAGGTTCGAGTCGTTGCTCATCTTCAGCAGGCCGTCGATCACGCCGAACCAGTAGGTCGCTGCCCGGCCGACGCGGCACAGCAATTCGCCGGGGGCCACGTTGACGACCTTCACGTCGCCGACCACCCTTTCGCGCTCGTCGGCCTGCAAGGTCGTGAGCCACGGAATGTCGGCCAGCTCGCCGGGCGTGGCAGCACGCGCACGCGCCACCAGCGGTGTGCTGGCGTGCGATGGGTCCGGCGCATAGCGCGAGGTCATGGCGAAAGAGCGTGCGGGTAACAACGAAGGGGACTGTCCCTAGGATTGTCGTTAGAACGACAGCATGGCGTCAAACTTCTTCCTACAGTCCGCCCATACAGGATGGAGAACCGAGCTTGGTGACAACCACCTTTCCGCGACTGATGCTGGAGCACGCCGCCCAACGGCCCGGTGCGCCCGCGTTGCGCGAGAAAGAGTTCGGCATCTGGCAGACGCTGAGCTGGCAACAGCTCGCGACGCTGGTGCGAGAGATCGCCGGCGGCCTGACCGCCGCGGGCCTGCGGCGCGGGCAACACATGGTGGTCGTCGGCGAGAACCGGCCGCGCCTGTACGCGGCCATGCTGGCGGCGCAGTCGCTCGGTGCCATCCCCGTGCCGCTTTACCAGGACGCCGCGGCGCGCGAGTTCGCCTTTCCCATTGTCAACGCCGAGGTCGCGTTCGCCGTGGTCGAAGACCAGGAGCAGGTCGACAAGATGCTGGAGGTGCGCCAGGAGTGCGCCAACCTCACCCACATCTGGTACGACGACCCGCGCGGCCTGCGCCACTACAGCGAGCCTGGGTTGGACTCCATCGACGCCTTGATCGCGCTCGGCCGCGCCTTCAACACCGACCAGCCGGCCTACGTCGACGCCGAAATCACCAAGGCCGTGGCCACCGACACCGCAGCAATGTTCTTCACCTCGGGCACCACCGGCAACCCCAAGGGCGTGGTGCACACCCATTCGTCGCTGATCAACCGCGCGCAGGCCGGTGCCGTGTTCGACAAGCTCACGAACCGCGAAGAGGTGCTGGCCTACATGCCGCTCGCGTGGATCGGCCAGAACGTCTTTTCCTATGCACAGTGGCTCGCCTGCGGCTACACCGTGAACTGCCCCGAGTCGCCGAGCACGGTGCACATCGATCTCTGCGAAGTCGGCCCGACGTATTACTTCGCGCCGCCGCGCGTCTTCGAAGCCATGCTCACCAGCGTGATGATCCGCATGGAAGACGCGAGCGCCCCCAAGCGCTGGCTGTTCGAGCGTTTCATGGCACTGGCCCGGCGCGTGGGGCCACAGCGCATGGACGGCAAGGCAGTGGGCCTCGTCGACCGGTTTCTGTACGCGCTGGGCAACCTCGCCGTCTACGGCCCCTTGCGCAACTCGCTGGGCCTGTCGCGGGTGCGCGTGGCCTACACCGCCGGCGAGGCCATCGGCCCTGATCTCTTCAGCTTCTACCGGTCCATCGGCATCAACCTGAAGCAACTCTACGGTTCCACCGAAACGGCGGTGTTCGTCTGCCTGCAACCCGACCACGAAGCGCGCTCCGACACGGTGGGCATCCCCATCGACGGCGTTGAGATCCAGGTCGCCGACAACGGCGAGATCCTGGTGCGCTCGTCGGGCCTCTTGCGCGGCTACTACAAGAATGAAGCCGCCACCGCCGAGGTGCTCACGGCCGAGGGCTGGTACCACACGGGTGACGCTGGCTTCCTGGACGCTGCAGGCCACCTGAAGATCATCGACCGCGCCAAAGACGTCGGCCGCATCCGTGGCGGCGCGAGCGACGGCGCGATGTTCGCGCCCAAGTACGTGGAGAACAAGCTCAAGTTCTTCCCGCACATCAAGGAGGCCGTGGCCTTCGGCGACGGGCGTGAAAAGGTCTGCGCCTTCGTCAACATCGACATGGACGCCGTGGGCAACTGGGCCGAGCGGCGCAACCTGCCCTACGCCGGCTACACCGACCTGGCGCAGAAGCCCGAGGTCTACGAGCTGGTACGCGACTGCATCGAGAAGGTCAACGCCGATCTCGCGGCCGACGACAAGCTGGCCGGCAGCCAGATCAGCCGCTTCCTCGTGCTGCACAAAGAGCTCGATGCCGACGACGGCGAGCTCACGCGCACACGCAAGGTTCGCCGCGGTTTCATCGGCGAGCGCTACCAGGTGCTGGTCGATGCGCTGTACGGCGGCAAGAGCTCGCAGTACATCGAGACGGCGGTGAAGTTCGAAGATGGCCGCACCGGCATGGTGGCGGCCGATCTTCGGATCATGGATGCCAAGACCTTCCCTGCGCTGAAGAGGGCTGCCTGATGACTCGCAAAGTCGGCGACGTCATCCTCGACGTGCAGAACATCAGCCTCGCCTTCGGCGGCGTGAAGGCGCTCACCGACATCAGCTTCAACGTGCGCGAGCACGAGGTGCGCGCCATCATCGGCCCCAACGGCGCTGGCAAGAGCTCGATGCTCAATTGCATCAACGGCGTGTACCAGCCGCAGCACGGCTCCATCACCTTCCGCGGCAAGACCTTCAAGCACATGAACTCGCGCCAGGTGGCCGAGATGGGCGTCGCGCGCACCTTCCAGAACCTGGCATTGTTCAAGGGCATGAGCGTGCTCGACAACCTCATGACCGGGCGCAACCTGTTGATGCGCAGCAACCTGTTGATGCAGGCCCTGCGCATCGGCCCGGCCGAGCGCGAAGAGATCGAACAACGCGCCGTGGTCGAACGCATCATCGACTTCCTCGAGATCCAGGCCTACCGCAAGACGCCGGTCGGCCGCCTGCCCTACGGCCTGCAGAAGCGCGTGGACCTCGGCCGTGCGCTCGCGATGGAGCCGCAGGTGCTGCTGCTCGACGAGCCCATGGCCGGCATGAACGTCGAAGAGAAGCAGGACATGAGCCGCTTCATCCTCGACATCAACGACGAGTACGGCACCACCATCGTGCTGATCGAGCACGACATGAGCGTGGTGATGGACATCAGCGACCGCGTGGTCGTGCTCGACTACGGCAAGAAGATCGGCGACGGCACGCCGGACGAAGTGCGCAACAGCCCAGACGTGGTGCGGGCGTATTTGGGGGTCGGCCATTGAACACCCGCACCGTCATTCCGGGCCTGACCCGGAATCCACTGTCAGCGCACTTCCACCTGTGGATGCCGGGTCAAGTCCGGCATGACAACTGAGATGGCTTTCTTCCTCGAAACACTCCTCGGTGGCCTCATGGCCGGCATGCTCTATTCGCTGGTGGCGCTGGGCTTCGTGCTGATCTTCAAGGCCTCGGGCGTCTTCAACTTCGCACAGGGCGCGATGGTGCTGTTCGCCGCGCTTGCGATGGCACGCTTCAGCGAATGGATTCCGCAGTGGACGGGCATCGAGAACAAGGTGCTCGGCGACGTGGCGGCGTTCGTCATCGCCGCACTGATCATGTTCGCGGTGGCGTGGCTGATCGAGCGCCTGGTGCTGCGCCACCTCGTCAACCAGGAGGGCGCGACGCTGCTGATGGCCACCATCGGCATCACCTACTTCATGGAAGGCCTGGGTCAGTCGCTCTTCGGCAGCAGCATCTACAAGATCGACATCGGCATGCCCAAGGACCCCATCTTCGTGCTGGAGTCCACCTTCCAGGGCGGTGTGCTGATCAACAAGGAAGACCTCTACGCCGCACTCATCGCCGCCACGCTGGTCGCGCTGCTGAGCCTGTTCTTCCAGAAGACGGCCACCGGGCGCGCGCTGCGTGCCGTGGCCGATGACCACCAGGCCGCGCAGTCGATCGGCATCGCGCTCAGCCGCATCTGGGTCATCGTGTGGTGCGTGGCCGGCGTGGTGGCGCTGGTGGCCGGCATGATCTGGGGCAGCAAGCTCGGCGTGCAGTTCTCGCTCTCGACGGTCGCGCTGCGAGCGCTGCCCGTGGTGATTCTGGGCGGGCTCACGTCGGTGCCCGGCGCCATCATCGGCGGCTTGATCATTGGCGTGGGCGAGAAGCTGTCCGAGGTCTATCTCGGGCCGTACGTCGGCGGCGGCATCGAGATCTGGTTTGCGTACGTGCTCGCGCTGGGTTTCCTGTTGATCAGGCCTCAAGGTCTGTTCGGCGAGAAGATCATCGACAGGGTCTGACCATGCTCTACAGAGAAAACGGTCAGTTCAAGACGACCTACCGCGCCGATCAGCAGATCTTCCCGATCCTGCAAGACCGCGTGGTCGTGCTGCTGTTCGTGGCCTTCGCGGTCGTCGCCGTGCCCATGCTCGCGAGCGACTATCTGCTGCGCGCCATCCTGATTCCCTTCGTCATCATTTCGCTCGCGGCCCTGGGCGTGAACATCCTCGTCGGCTACTGCGGGCAGATCTCGCTTGGCTCGGGGGCGTTCATGGCGGTCGGAGCCTACGGCGCCTACAACGTGATGGCGCGCATCCCCGGCATGCCGCTGATCCCGGCGCTGCTGCTCGGCGGTTTCTTCGCGATGCTGTTCGGTATGTTCTTCGGCCTGCCCAGTTTGCGCGTGAAGGGCTTGTACCTCGCGGTGGCCACGCTGGCGGCGCAGTTCTTTGCCGACTGGATGTTCTTGCGCATCAAGTGGTTCACGCTCGACAACTCGTCGGGCTCGGCTGCGGTATCGAACCTGCAGGTCTTCGGCTATGCGCTCGAATCGGACGCGAGCAAGTACCTCTTCTGCCTGGCGTTCCTGATCGTGATCGCGCTCGGGGCCAAGAACCTGGTGCGCGGCGCCATCGGCCGCGAGTGGATGGCGATCCGCGACATGGACGTGGCCGCCGCGGTAATCGGCATCCGGCCGATGTACGCCAAGCTCAGCGCCTTCGCCGTGAGCTCGTTCATCATCGGCGTGGCCGGTGCGCTGTGGGGCTTCTTCTACCTGGGCGCGTGGGAGCCGGCGGCCTTCTCGGTCGACCAGTCGTTCCGGCTGCTGTTCATGGTGATCATTGGCGGGCTGGGGTCGATCGCGGGCAGCTTCTTCGGCGCGGCCTTCATCGTCGTGCTGCCGATCGCGCTGAGCCAGGCGCTGCCCGCGATCGCCGGCCTCTTCGGCGCGCAAATCTCGACCTCGGCGCTGTCGCACACCGAGCTGATGGTGTTCGGCGCTCTGATCGTCTGGTTTCTCATCGTCGAGCCGCACGGGCTCGCGCGGCTTTGGTCCATCGGCAAGGAAAAGTTGCGACGGTGGCCCTTCCCTCATTGAGCGTTCTGGGGTGGTTTCTGCGGTGGTTCCTCGTTTCATTCGACAGGAGACAAAAATGAAGACTCGACAACTCGCGCTCGTGATTGCTGCGCTGGCGGCAGGCGCTTCGTCACTGGTTCACACCAGCGTGATGGCACAGGCCAAAGAGCAGTTCATTCCCGTGCTGTCATATCGCACGGGGCCGTACGCGCCCAATGGCATCCCCATCGCCAACGGCATCGTCGACTACTACAAGCTGGTCAACGCACGCGGCGGCATCAACGGCGTGAAGATCGCCTTCGAGGAATGCGAGACCGGCTACGACACCGCGCGCAGTGTCGAATGCTATGAGCGCCTGAAGGGCAAGAACGGCGGTGCGGGCGTGGTGCAACCGTGGTCGACCGGCGCCACCTTCGCCATCACCGAGAAGGCGCCGGCCGACAAGATCCCCATCGTGACGCTGGGCTACGGCCGCAGCGAGAGCGCCGACGGCACGGTGTTCAAGTGGAACTTCCCGCTCGCTGGCAACTACTGGGTGGCGGCCGACGCGCTGGTGCAGGCCATCGGCCAGAAGGAAGGCGGGCTCGCCAAGCTGAAGGGCAAGAAGATCGCGCTGGTCTACCACGACAGCCCCTTCGGCAAGGAGTCGATCCCGATGCTCGAAGAGCGCAGCGCCCAGCAAGGTTTCGAGCTGCTGAAGCTGCCCGTCACTGCGCCCGGCGTGGAGCAGAAGGCGACCTGGCTGCAAGTGCGCCAGGCGCGGCCCGACTACGTGATCTTGTGGGGCTTCGGCGTGATGAACTCCACCGCGCTGAAGGAGGCACAAGCCACCGGCTACCCGCGCGAGAAGATGTACGGCGTGTGGTGGTCGGGCGCCGAACCCGATGTGAAAGACGTGGGCGAAGGCGCCAAGGGCTACAACTCCGTGACGCTGCAAAACAGCACCGACTACAACGCCAAGGTGGTGAAGGACATGCTGGCCCTGGTGTACGACAAGGGCCAGGGCACCGGCAACCGCGAAGAAGTCGGTCAGGTGCTTTATCTGCGCGGCGCGATGGGCTCGATGCTCACCGTCGAAGGCATCCGCGCGGCGCAAGAGCGCTTTGGCAAGGGCAAGGTGATGACCGGCGAACAGATCCGCTGGGGCCTGGAGAACCTGAACCTCACGCAGGCCAAGCTCGACGCGCTGGGCTTCGCCGGCGTGCTGCGCCCCATCAGCACCTCGTGTGCCGACCACATGGGCGCGTACTGGGCACGCATCCACACCTGGGACGGCAAGGCCTGGAAGTTCACGACGGACTGGCTGCAGGCCGACGAGCAGATCATCAAGCCGATGGTGAAGGCGGCGGCGGCGAAGTATGCGGCGGAGAAGAAGCTCACGCCGAGGACGCCGGCGGAATGCCAGAGCTGATCGTGATTCACAGGGCCCGTCATCCCGGCGAACGCCGGGATCCACTGTTTGAAGGTGGCACCGCGGCTTGCCGGCAGTGGATACCGGCGTTCGCCGGTATGACAGCGGGAGCGCAGACATGAGCACCGCCAACATCCTGCTCAACGTCAACGGCATCGAGGTGATCTACAACCACGTGATCCTCGTGCTGAAGGGCGTGTCGCTGCAGGTGCCTGAAGGCAAGGTCGTGGCACTCCTGGGTGGCAACGGCGCGGGCAAGACGACGACGCTGCGCGCCGTGAGCAACCTGCTGCGCAGCGAGCGCGGCGAGGTGACCAAGGGCTCGATCGAGTTGCGCGGCGAGCGCATCGAGCGCATGACCACCTCCGACATGGTCGAGCGCGGCGTGG